>Ga0302186_10000785_pt1 | contig 27492 bp, 11 predicted proteins | sample II_Bog_E1_2_FD_198782 | JGI IMG/M metagenome (GOLD analysis project Ga0302186, IMG submission 198782) | Peat permafrost microbial communities from Stordalen Mire near Abisko, Sweden - II_Bog_E1_1 | ecosystem: Environmental > Terrestrial > Soil > Wetlands > Peat | place: Sweden: Abisko... | reverse complement strand
GTGGAGTAGGTGTCGCCTATACCCCTCCAATTCAAGCTCTGATTGAATGGTTCCCTGATAGAAAAGGACTAGCAAGTGGTTTGACAATCGGAGGGTTTGGTTCAGGAGCTATTATATTAAATCCATTGTTCACGTATCTCTCTACCAAATTCCAAAAATTACCTGAATTTGTGGGAACTGCTGATTCTGTTAAGACCATCACACAAAATGGGAGATTGTTTATAGAAAGCTCCGGAGATGGATTAAGGGAGGTTGTGTTGGCTCATGCTTCAGATCTCGCGAAATTCCAAACCAATCTGGCTGAGGGGTTCTATTATGTGGGGACCGGCAGCACTGGCGCTGCTTCAGCTATAGCTATTTGTGGGGCCATGTACACTGGTCTGATGCTTCTTTCGGCTTTCACCATGAAAAGACCATTGCCTGGATACAAGCCTGAGGGTTTCGAAATGAGTCCACAAGCAGTTCAAGTTTCAAATCAGAATGTAACTCCGAGTCAAGTGATGAAAACACCACAATATTGGTTCCTGGCTACTACTTTCTATTGTTTGGCCACTGGAGGAATCGGCGTCTTTTCAGTAGCGAAGCCTATGATGATGGAGGTGTTTGGCACTGCGATGCCTTCGGTGGTGACAGCGGCTTTCGCCAGTGGGTTTGTGTTGTTATTGTCAGCTGGGAATTTGATTGGGAGAATTGCATGGGCTGTTTTGAGTGATAAGATAGGCAGAAGAAAAACTTTTTTCTTGTTTACTTTGGGAAGTGTTCCACTGTATTTGGCTCTGCCGAGTTTAGTGGGTGCTGTTGTAACTACTGCTTCATTGGGTAGTCTCTATGGTTTTATTGGATGTTCGGTTCTTTCGATCTCGATCATGGGAGGGTGTTATTCTTTGATGCCTGCTTATGAAGCTGATTTGTTCGGGGCCAAATATGTGGGTCCTATTCATGGAAAGTTTCTTTTGGCTTCAAGCGCAGCTGCGTTATCAGGCCCTGCTTTGATTTTGGCTTTGAGGAAAAGATCAGAAATGAATGCTATTCGAGATTTATTGGAAAAGGTTAGCCCCGAAAAGTTCAAAGAGATCTTCGGCGTAGATATGAGTCATGTTCAAGAAATGATTGATGCGAAAACAATTACTATTAATAAACTGATGAGGATGGTGCCTGAAGGAGTTCAGGACCCATCACCATTTATTTATGATTCGACGATGTACGCTATGGCTGCGTTGATGACTGTTGCGGCTGCTAGCCATATCCTAGTGAAAAGAATAGATGCGAATTATTACGAAAAGATAGAAGAAGTGAAGAAATAAATACATAAAATAGCTTTTAAAACAAGAAAAAAACTTTGATAGATTTCATTTTTTAATTATATTATTAGGAACGAAGTTTGTGAAAATTTAACCCGAAAAAAAAAATTAAAAAAATATCAAATGACTTTTTTCCTATTTCCGTAAAAAAAAATTTTTCTACAAATGCGCGACTTCAGAAAAAAAAAAACACTCAAAAAAACCTATACTGAACGTCCTTACGAGGACACCACCAAATATTCTCTTTTCGATGTTTTAATCAGCGAGCGTAAAGTTGCCTCCCATCACCAGCAGCATAAAAGCCGAGACATTGTTTTTTCACGCACTGCCAAGGACATCACTCAAATCGAAAAAACAATGTTTGGCTCTCCGATTGTCTTACGAGAGAACCTGGAGGATCTGGAGGCGCCAGCAAAGAAAAAAGATGAATTTTCGACATTTTACTTTCACAAGAAGACCTTCGAATATACCAAAAACAGTTGCAACATCTTCACGCCTGATAACAAAATACGTCATTTCTGTCTAAGGGTTTCCTCCTCGAACAAAGCCAAGTATCTCATTATGATTTTGGTATTAATACATGCCATTTTGTTGGGGTTCTATGATTTCCTAGACCGGCAAAACCCCAATTCACTCAACTCACTCATAAATGTCCTGGAGCCAATTTTCTTAGCAATTTATGCAATCGAATGTGTCATAAAAATCATTGCTCAGGGTTTCTATGCTGAGCCGAACACGTATTTGCGGAATATTTATAATTTCTTTGATTTTGTGGTGGTTGTCACAGCGGTTTTTTCATACGAGCCAATGTTGCAGCATTTGGGAGTGATCAGACTGTTTAGAGTCTTGATGTTTCTGGAAAAATTGAAATTTTTGGAAAGTTTGAACCTTCTTATGCAAAGTCTGCAGAAATCAATAATTCATTTATTGATAATTTTCGTCTTTTGGTTCTTTACTTTAATGGTCTTTTCCATAGTTTCAGTAAATTGGTGGAAAGACCTCGTGATAAATGACCAAGAGCTTAATATTGGGAACTATACCAAATTTGATAATATAAGAGATGCCTTTTTGACAAATACGGAGGTATATTTGAGGGACAACTGGCAGCAAAAGTATTATGTTATGAAAGAAAACAATAATGGGGTGCTTTCTGCTTGTTATTTGATCTTTTTATTAATAATTTGCTCGTATTTCATTAGCAATATGTTTCTAGGGGCCGTCTTAAGCAATTTCGCAAAGATTATAAAGGCATCAATAAATAATCATCATGCTTTATTTTCGGATTTGAAGATTTCAAGTGGCAGTGAAGGACGAAAGAATGTAATATTTTTGTTATGAAAAATGAAATATATAAAGAAAAATTATTAGAAGGAAAATTTGATTTTGAACATCTTGTTAAGGATCAATGAAATAGTATGCCACAATCCAAAGGTAATTAATTTATAATAATGAATATTGAATTTTTTTGAAGCCGACTGTCAATATAAGAACTATGTATTTTTTACAAAGGGTGATATTCAATTTGATTTATAATTCTTTGTTTCAATTCGTTTTAAATTTGGTTGTGATAATGAATCTCGTAGTTTTATCTCTTTTGAGTTATCCTGATGAATATTGTTTCACGATTTTAGGTGATTTCTTTAACAAAAAAAACTAATTTATTTTAATTATTTTAAAGAAAAAATCAATTATGCTTGTTCTATATTTTTCATTATTGAAATTTTCCTTAAACTTTTTGCGGTCGGAGCTGATAAATTCAAAGATGACATTTTCAATATTTATGAATTTATAGTGACTTTTGTCATAATTGTAAAGAAGTTTAGGTTTGGGGATTTAAAGAAATTTCATATTTAGATTGAATTGAAAACAAGGAACACCAATTTAAGCATTTTGAGCTCTTTAAAATCATTACGCATATTTCGGATTTTCTTTTACACTAGAAAATGGGACTACTTCCAAATTCTATTGGAAGCTCTGGGAAATTGCTTGCTACCTACATTGAGTTTCGCTTTGATTTATGTATTTTTTTTTTCGAAGCAATAAATTATAACTTTTTTCCTTTGAGACCATTTATATTTACGTCTTTTCAATCATCGGAATGAACTTATTCGCTGGAAAAACCATCAAATACGATCAATCACGAAGCAACTTCGATAGTCTAATTTGGGCCTTTTTCACTGTTTACCAAATAATTTCTTTGGAGAATTGGCAAATCGTAAAATCCTTTCCCACCACCTTTTTTTCCCCCCCCCCCCTTTTTTTTATTCTCTTAAGATTAATCCCCCCCCCCAACTTATTTAACCTCCCCCCCAACTTATTTAACCTCCCATCCTCCAATTAAATTTTAATCTACAAAATTAGATATATCATACATATTTGCTGACAGTAGAGAGTAGTTGGATTGTCCATATTTATTTTATGACATTGATTTTCTTTGGAAACTTCGTCTTGAAGAATGTTTTCTTGGCTGGAGTGCTGGGAATTTTCGAAATGACCAGAAATTCTATGAAAATTCAAAAAATAAAAGCACTCACGATCATCAAGGGCTTGAAATTAACTCAGCGTTTAAATTTTTTATGAGAGGGTTTTTTATTTTAATATTTTTTTGGAGTTTTTTCAAAAAAACACAGAGTCAGCACCCATTCTCCGCAATTTAGTGCCGAACCATTTAAAAGGAGCCAAACTTTAAAAGCAGAAGTCAGAGAGCCAAAAAATGCCCCCTCGCAAGAGGTTGAATTGGATGGAGTTCACAAAGAAAATTGTAGAGTTAATTTCAAGAAGAAAAAAAGCTCATGTAACTATATTTGATTTTTTTTTTTTTTTTTTAATCAATTTGAATTTAATTCTAATTTCCCTGAAGACATAAACCATTCGAACGAATTGGACAAAACTCCTTCCTCCCCTCGCACCAAAAAAGTTCCTTCTGTTTTTTCAGGGGGAAGGCCGATCCCCACCAATCCCAACAAAACCACTCTAATAACTGATGAAAATCTCTTCACCGAATCGAATTTTGATTTCGAAGAGAAGCCCATTGATTCAAAAATTTCAAAAAAAAAATCAAAAACACAGGTTTTCCCCTTAGATTTGAAACATCCACAACCTCCTACTCAAAGACGACAAAAACCCACGAAACCCACATTAATAAATATAATGCAATCTGGCCAATCAGCACTATCTTACTCTGGAAATATGACGATTATTAGAAAAAATATCAGAAGACCCAGCCTTTCTTTAACGGGGTTCAATTGTTGGGATTGTCTTTCCAACTCCTCGTGTATTTTTTTCCATGCCAATTCGAAAATGAGACAAAATATTGGGAAACTGATCAATTCAAGATTTTGGAAATATTTGATTTTATGTATTTTATTGTTTCTATCAATTTTTATTTTGATAAAGGCCTCATTTTCGGAAATTCTTTATATTTGATGTTTGATAACCCGTTGAATGACCCTACGTCAAAAAAAGCGAGGATTCTTTCAATTTTCAATTATATTTTCACCATTCTTTTTTTCATTGAAATGAGCCTGAAAGTCATTCACGTAGGATTTTTCTTCAACAATTACAAAAAAGTCAAGCCATATATTAGAAATGTTTGGAACCAATTTGATTTTGTGATTTTGTTGGTAAAATTTATTCATTTCAATAATTATTTTGTTGATTTTTTTCAATTTCCAATAAATTTTTTTCATAAATTTCTAGTTCAACATCATCGCAATAGCTTTTCCTGATTATCCTGCCCTCAAGAATTTTCGCCAAATCCGGGTGATTCGTATTCTAAATGTGATAAAGACATCCGAATCAATGAAAATCATCATCAATGCAATCTATAAGACCATCCCATCCTTATTAAATTTGGTCATCATAGTTTTCTTCGTCCTCCTGATCATTTCAATAAATACGATGAACAAATGGAAAGGGACATTTTTTTCATGTCAACTACCAGCAAATCTTCTTAACCCCACTCCAATTTTCTCAAGAAACAACTGTCTTTCAGCAGGTGGTCTATGGGTGAATCAGAACCTCAATTTTGATAACATCGGTAACAGTTGTCTGGCCTTTTTTTTCATTATTGTGGGCTCAGATTGGTTGGATATCCTGGATTCAACATTGGATAGTGTAGGTATAGATGAGGAACCGATTTATAATAGGAATCCGGGAAACATTATTTTATTTTATTTCTTCATTTTGTTCGGAAATATCCTTTTGTTCAATTTGTTCATCGGTGTGGTGATAGATAATTTCAACCAACAAAAGGAAAAAGTCAGTGGGTGCGTAAATATGAATCCAGAACAAAGAGAATGGGTGGATTTGCAAAGGTTCATCTTACGCAAAAAACTGAAGTTTTTAATCAGCAGACCAGAGAACCATATCCAAGGGTTTTGTTATGATATTGTTAATGCCAAATGGTTTCACATTTGCGTGTTTTTGCTCACAACTTTATATTTCAGTTTGACCTTAAGTGTCTCTCATGGAATGAGCAAAATGTATGAAAATTTGATCGAAGTGTATGTGGGGATAATACTTTCTCTTTTTCATGTGGAAATGGTGTTGAAGTTCATGGCTTTAGGAATGTTTTTCTTCAAGGATCCTTGGAACAAGTAATTTTCTTTCTTTTAAACTAATCAATCAATCATGAAATTTTTTGCTAAAGTTATGATTTGGCCACTATTTTATTTACTGATATTTGTTGTGTTTCATTGACATCCAAATACTCCTTCTTGAAATGTAGTCTGGGACTGCTTTTTCGCGCTTTTAAAATAGGAAAAATCCTTAAACAAGTAATAAAAATTATAACTGTTTTCTAATAATTCTTTCTAAGTTCAAAATGTTCACGACCCTGCAAATCCTAATCGACACCTATTTCTTCATCATCCCTTCTCTCATAAACATCGGCATCCTCATCTATTTAGTGATATTTATCTACGCTATATTCGGCATAAATCTTTTTTCCTCGATCGAGATCAACAATAGTTTGGTTACTGATTTTTCTGATTTCCCCAATGCTCTCTTAACATTGGTTCAATGTGCCACTGGTCAAAGTTTTGGTTTTTACATGTTCGAATATGCGATCTCGAAACCTGATTGTGAGCCCAATCAAACCCAGACGGATATTTCACTCAATGGAATCAAGGGCTGTGGAACCTATTGGTCATATCCTTATTTCATTTCATTTATTCTTTTGGTTCCTTTGATGACAATTAATTTATTCATGGCCATCGTGATCGAGGGGTATTTCATATCGGAAAATGAACACGAATCAGTAATTAACCCAAAACATATTGATGAAATGTTGACGAAATGGAGTGATTATGACCCGAAGGGCACTGGGTTCATAAGTTATGAGAATCTAGCCTTTTTGTTACATGATTTATATCCACCCATTGGTCTTAAGGATAAGAATTTGAATTATGATTTGGATTTGGTGCTTTGTAAAGAGATTTTTTGATTTTATTGAAATTTTTGATTGCGTTTTTAGTTAAGAAAAATAAGGGAGTGATTTGTAATCACAAGAAAAACGTTTTTTTAACGAAGAAACAATTATGGGAAACTGTGAACCTGTTTAATATAATCGTTTATAACGAAAAAGAGATCCATTTTAAGAATTTCTATCAAAAATTATCCAAGATCGTGTTGCAGAAGAAACATAATGTGGACAAATTTCAGTAAATTTATAATATTTGTGGTTTTTATTTGAAGTTTTTGAAAGAATAAACTCAGAATATGTCAAAACCTCATTAAACGAGCAATGGACCAATAAATTTAAAGGTAAATCTTCAATAATTCGAATTTTTAACATAAAATAGCTTTGAAAAAAATGGAAATCGAGGCCAAAAGCCGAAACTTCAAATTAGCGGAAGTCCATGCGACCTTGATAATACTATCAATTCGCAAGAAGTCAACATAATTTTTTATAAAATCTATATAAATAATTATTTTTCAGATACAAACAGCAAAAAAACAAAGATGTCGAGTTGCAGAAAATAAAAACACGAGTGGATAACGAGACCATGAAGCAGGAAATGAAACGTAATGACATAATTTCCTCTCAAAAACTCTACAAACTCTCCGCAGTGAAGAAATTCTCACATATCCCTGACAGTCCAATCAAACAACAGGCCATTTCACCTCAAATTCGACCCTCTTTTCATACCCGAACCTCCAGTAACTAACTCTCTTTAATCAAAGATCACTTATTCTTTAAATAATCATTCATTAAGTGCTATTTGGAGAAACACATAATAGCATTGTTCATAAGGTTCAAGCCAGACGAGAGTGTAAATTACATTCGATTTCCATTGATAGCAAAGATAACAACAATGATCTGAATAGGCTTGGATCTATAAGGGAACAGGAAGACGGTAATGATGAAAGGCTGTTTTGGTTCAGTTATGATGAAGATTTGAAGGTGTTTCCGAATGGTGTAAAGCTGGAAAAGATGAAATTTATGATAAATGATGATAAAAATGAAGAAGTGTTTTCTTTTAGGAAACCAACGTTCCGCTCGAATAGGAAAATTGAGGAAAAGAAAGAGTATAATTCAGAAGAATCGGAAGAAAAAACGAATACTGTTAATTCTCTAAATAATTGTTAAACATTTCAAATAAAAGACGTAAAAAAAATATTAACTTTAGAGAAAAAAATTATTATTTAGAAAATTTTAGTTTTTGATTTTTTATAAAAAAATACCTATTCTAAGTTATTTTGATAATAATAAAAAGTTGTATTATAATAATTTTGAACTCGACCTCCTAATTTCTAAATGGGCATGTCCTGGTGCAAATGCAGCAACATTTTCGAGCCAATCAAGCTGAAACCTCGCAAAGAACCACTTCCCCCCAATCCGATCTTCAATGAAATTTACCTCACAAAAGAAGCCAAATATTCTCTTGATCAAAGTTCCAAATACATCGAAAAGGCATCCATAAACAATAATGACAACAATTTCTATATAGATTATAAAAATGGCTCTTCTTTTCAATATGAATTGCCTAGACCAAAGTTCCCTTCAATGGTTCTCCATGGGACAATCGATAAATCGAGAGAAAAGCCCATCAGAATGGAAAGAGAAAGAGAAAACACTGGTTCACAAAGATCCATCGAAGGGAATAACACCCCCCATGTGCAGATTCATGAGATAAAAAGGATCGAAAATGAAAGAGAAATTTCTATGAATTTCGAAAATTTTGTATTGAGGAAGTTCAATCGTGATGCATTCATGGAAATGTTCAAAAATCCACAAAGGAAACTTTCAAAAAAATTAGAGGATATCGCTCCATGAAAAAAAGACACTATTTTAGAAGAAAGTTGGCCTTTTTTCTCGTTTTGTTTATATGTTTTTTTAAACCCTTAAATGGGAAATACATCGTGATCTTTATTCTTGACCAAGTAATGTCAATGCTTAATTAAATTTCGAGTTCACTAAGCGAAATTCTGTTTTTTTATTTAAAGTTACGTTTTTTTTCTCTCAATAAATTCAAAATTCTTAGTATTTCTCATTTTAATCTAAAAAATTACTTTACAAACCTTTATAATCTTAAATATTTTAATAAATTTTGATCCGATTTTTTTCCATATTTTTTTTTTTTTTTTTAAATTAAGGAAATATTTCCTTTAACTTGTCATCATCATCATCAATCATAGTAGTTTGTTCCTTTTCCAGAGCAATCCTCAGATTTTCTTCCAGCTCAGCCTTCAGATCATACATTTGCATCACTTTCGGTTTAATTCCATTGGCTTCCTGAGAATGACTTAAAGTGCTTCTTTTAAACAATTCATCTGCATCAAAATCATCATCTTCATTTTCTTTATTACCTTCTATTTTCTTGATCAGCATTTCATTCCCCATGTTAACCAAATGTAAATAACCTTCATTCTTCACCTTTTTCTTAATTTCCTTCCAGAAACATTTGAACCCCATAGGACTCGCTATCATCACATAAACTAGCTTCATATATTTATTCGTTGTAGACACCGAAGGCAACTGGAATTCATTGAACCTAAAATCGAATTTTAGAGATTCTGGGGTAGTTTGCTCAGTGTTTTGCTTGGTTAGCTTAAAAACCTGTTTATAAACTTCTGTCTGGGCGAATTTCTTCTTCATGCCTCGAAATTCTATTCTGCAGATTCTCATGATTTTTATCTCAAGACTTTGAAAGAATAAGGTTTCCAAATTAATGTTCGGCATCTTTAGCTTGCAGAAACCCTTTAATTCATCGTTTTGCTTAATAATATTGTTGGAAGCAAATAATTCTATATTCAAGGTTTTTTGATCCTTCGCAAAACAACAGAATTGCTTTCTAAATTCAATTTCACTCTTTGATACGAGCAAATTCATCAACATTTGTGGCGGCTTTTGAACCACAGGCAAATTGATTGAGAATTTCAACTTTTGTTCGTTTTCCTTTTGCCAATAGGCTGAGATCTTGTAATAACAGACGAAGTTTATGTCATCATCCACTAGGTTGATTGAAATTGGCACTTTATCATGCAATGTGAAGCTGAAGGGTATAGAATACAATCCTTTTTCGAAGCCTGGGATCCCCTCTTCTAATTCAAATCTATGGTTGTAGAAAATGTGCTGATACACTAGTGGTTCTTCAGTTTCAGGAACTGTGGTGTTTTTCGTAAAGGATTCTTTGTTGACAGTTTCGGATTCTTGATAAATCAGCATCCCTTTGACGTGAAGCATGAGTTTGGCGACTAAAACGAATGGGATGTCCTTTTTTGCTAAGAAACACACAATTCCTTGCACTTTATCGCCTGGGAAATATTCTTTATGTTCCAAAATAACTTCCAAGGAGGCAAAATCAGAAAGTGTCTTTTTTTTCTTGATTTTGCAAGCTTTTTGCGTTTGTTTTTGTTGCAAATTGGCTTTATATTTATTGGAATTCATAAGAGCCATGCCAAAAACGCCAGGCATGAATATTGGCATGATAATGAATGGGGAGTTAAATAGGGAGTTAGTTTATTTTTTAAAATATATAAATAAATAAAACGAAATCGATTGGAAATTTTTTGTTATGAAAAAAAAAAAAAATTTACCTAGCTACAAAGAGATCATTATTAAAAAATGAAATATAAAGATTTATAAAGATTATTGAAGAAAGCAATTGCTTTTAATGAGCTAGAGTGTCCTAGAGACCTAGTTAGTGGGGGCATACAGTAATTAATATATAGATTATCATTGATTAATTCGATTTTTTCAAAAAATAAGAGCAAAGGGAAGAAAAAGCCATAGTATTAAAGTAAAATTGAAAAATAGAGGGTTTTTAATGAAGGAAACTGCGAGAAAACCGAAAAAAATCTTTAATTTCATTTTTCCTTAGGAAGTCTGAATTTTTTTTCTTTAAAATAAGTTTTTTTAATTTTTTTGAATTGTGAAATTGGCCATGGACTCGAAATTCCGAATTAAATTTTATTTCTTTCGCCGGAATACAATAAAATTTAATTTATTCATATAAAAGGCCCTTCCCTTTCAAAATTATTAAAATCAAATTATTTTTTCAAATACCCTATTGATCCAAAAAAGCATTTCATGCGACTAAAGCCGCTGAGTAAGCCTTATCCCTCTTAATTCCTCTAACCCCTTTCTTCTTTAGTTGTTTTCGTCTTATTTTTCCAACTTTTCACCATTTTCCTGGCGCAGATTCCCGTTTCTGATACCTATGGCATTGGGAATAGTCCACGCCCTTCATCCTTTTGCACGAACCAAACAATGATTGGTGAGTTTTTATTTAATTTCCTTATTTAAATAGAGCCTTTCTTTAGATTACCCATTGACAAAATCTTCCTTGATATATCAGGGGAAGTCCACTTTCAATACCAATGGCAATTTGGTCAGCCTCGATCTGGCCAACACAGGTGTCACCAACGCACAAAACTATGTGTACGTCCAGGCCGCCAACGATTGGCAAAACGGGTTTGTCACCACATTCAACATGGTGGTCGCAAACCCCACTTGCTACTATTTCGATAACAGTTGTTTGCTCTCAATTGGATCTTGCTGGTGGAGAGCCTCAACATCCATCACGAGCAGATGTGGGGCTGATGGTTTTGCAATAATCCTTAGATACTCCCAGATCGATGGACCCGGACTCATTGGAGGAGGACTCGGGTATAAAGGGATTTATAGTGCCCTGGCCATTGAGTTCGATCTCTTCACCAACACTGATCAAAACGACCCTACTTGGGATGAAGAAAGACACATTTCAGTTATCATTCGAGCAGGACAAAACTTTGGAGATGAAACTGATAGACTCGCTTGGAATTACCGACCTTTGAACTTCAAAGTAACTCTTTTCATATTTCTTTTTTATAAAATTTTATTTCATGCATTGTTCTTTGAATTTCATGCCATCTTCTCAAATTTTCTTCATTAAGTTTTTTATTCATGAATCTTTTTTAACAGAGCAACGTATTCGAAGGGTACCTCGTTAACCCCACTTATACTATCCAATACCTCAACAGAAATCTTCGTATCTACATCAATAATATCCTCCAGCTTGAATACTATGATCCCCTTGATGCCCAATCAATCCTAGGCATGCCCACTGCCATTTCCTACCTTGGGATCACCGCTTCGACCGGAGCCTTGACCAATGACATTTTTCTAACCAATTGGGATGTGAAGAAAGTTACCCCAACCTACTCTTCCTTCGTTGTTAATCTCGACTCCCAAACACCCAGTTTCATCACAGCAGGAGATTATATCTATGTGGACATTTTCATGTATGATAGTTGCAACAACAGATATGTGCCATATCTTGATAACCCAACAATTGATTCCCCAAACTTCGTCTCGATGATCCAGTTCAACAATGGATGTTCGTTAATGTCAGTGAGCGCAGGACAAAACTACAGATACTTTGAAACTGGACCCGCGTTCCAAGCTGTCGTTTCATGTCTTGTCATGGGTGTTAAGACCATCGAAATGAGTTATAAGGGTAGTGCGGTGGGAAATCCTTTGCAAGTCACCATCAATGCTGGGTCTCTATGGGGAGCTAATATCACTTTCCCCTATGGAACAGTTGGTAGTGTTGACCAAACTTTCAATTTCACCTTGACTCCCTTTGATAGAGGCCAGAACCTAGCTCAAACTAACTCTGCTACCCTCAGAACCCAAATGAACATCTTTTGGACTAATAACCCTGCGGATACTATCACGAATTATAACATCCTACCTCAAACCAATGGGAACTACATCTTTGTAGTGAGTTGCCAATTGTCTGGACAATATGCCATCCAATCTAAATTGTTGTGGTTCGCGATCGGTCAAGAAGTGTTCTTCACAATCAACACAGGAGCTCCAGACTCTCAGAAATCTCTTGGTCAAGTCTTTAATGCAAATTACCAGAGCATGCAAGGTCAAACCACAGTTGTAGCAGGCACAGCGGCTTATTTAGTAATGCATTTGTACGATAAAAGTGGAAATACAGTCATTCTTAATCAAAACACCACTCCTAACTATCAAGATTTCATCAGTGAGATGGGAATTGTGAGACAATTGACAGGCAACACCATCACTTGGAATGCCGTGACCTCCACTTATGATCTGAAATTCACCTTTATAACTCAAGGAACCAATATTCTCATACCTCAATATCTGACAACTGCCTTGAATTGTCCATTTTGTCAATTCCAAGTCACTGCAGGAACTAGCAACTTCAATTATGCAGACCTTTTTGTCCCCAATGCCAACGCATCTATTCTATATGCTGTCAATCCATATGGCAACAACTACACGATAGTTAAGCCTCAAACAATGGCTTATCTTTTGGTCTTAAAAGATTCGTATGGAAACACGTTAAGTTCAGTCGATGTGACTAAATACACTGCCATCTTATCAGGAAACAACATGAACCCGATTGCTTTGAATTTATCTGCCTATTCAATCGGAGCCCAGGTCTCCGTTCCTTCCACTTCCTTAGCATATTTCCAGAACCTTGTAGGACGAACTGGCTATGTGATCAATGTTACTCAGACTATCGGCACTTTAATAAGTTATCGATCCTTCAATGTGACAATAGTTTCTGATGGTAGTGATGGTGATGCAGATAATGGTCCTTATAATTTCCTGATAACGAGTTATTATTGGATTAACAGTCCTGCTAATGGTGGTGTTTATGCGACTGCTGGGGTGAGATACACACTGGCTATCCAATTGAATACTTTCTCAGGAATGCGATACAACAGTTGGATTAATGCTTCTTTGATTAATTTCTCAATGACTCCTTTCAATGCCACAGCTCAAGAAGTCATCTATCCAATTCAAATTGGTCCCAAACCAGGAGTCTATACAGTGGATTTCGTAGTGACAATAGGAGGTGGACTTCTCAGACAAACTGCCATCTATGTCAATTCTAGCAAAACTCTAAGAGCACCGAGTTTCAAGTCCTATGCCTCCACTCCAGCTATTTTAACAGTTGATAATTCATATCTTAATAGTCCTTTGGTGTTCAAGCAAGGAATCGTCCTTTTGGCTTATAATTTCCTTTGTTATTTGACTGATGTTTATAGAAATCCAGTGAACACTGCCCAGGCATCAAATTTGAACTTGTTGGTTAACAACAGTCAATTTAGCTATGTCCCGACCTGTGCGTCCACTAATGTGGGAAGCTACTATTGCAGTTTCATTCCTCAAGCCGCTGGAAACGCGAGCGTGAGTTCACCTTTTTTCGCTAATCCTTATAGTTTGATGATGGGACATGGAAGCCCGAACATTTTGAACTCTGATGCAAGTATAATGAACAATTTGACAAATCCATTGATCGCCGGAGTTACAATCACCTTCAGAATAACACCAAAAGATAGTTCCGGAGCTAATTTATTGACTGCGGAAACAAAGAACTATGTTAGCAACTTCTCACTTACATTGACGAAACCTGATGGAAGCTTGGTGAGTATAAACATTGACTCGACTAATGTAGATGGTACAGGAGAAATTATCACTAATAGCACTATTACTCAAATTGGACAATACTCCTTCCTTCCTAAGTATAATGGAAACAACGTAGTATGTGAAATTTGTGCCTTCACAATCAATTATGGCAATCTTGATTATACTCAAACCAAAGTGTTAATGCTGGTTAATCAAGACAGAGTCATTGAAATTCCTTCTCAAGTCCTACAGATTGATAACACACAAATCGTGCCGATCTTCTATATGCAGTTTTATGACCAATACCAAAACCAAAGACCCGTGAGCTCAGATTTATACAATTTCAACGCCATTTTAACTGTACCAGGAAGCGATGTGGGAAGATATATTTTCACAGCCAGTCTGCTTAGTGGAGACTACAAATTCGAATTGATGAACAACTTAAACCAATTCCAATTCGAATTGTCCAATAATCAATGTTACCTCGACTTCTCAGCTACAAGTACTCTAGGAAGCAACTACTCAATCAATGTAAATTTCACTCAAGTGATTCTTACGGGTTCTGCTAATGATTCTTCCTATACCAACAATTACCCAGATCCTAATTTTGTCAAGATATTGCCAAATACATTGTCTTTCGCAGCAGGACAATTTGTTTCTGTGACTGTGGAATTGAGAGCTGCCAATGGCCTATTGTTCAAAGACGAGGCTAACCTTGGATGGTATGCGGATGCTGCTCTCAGTACGGCTTTTACTTTGCAATTAGGAGCTCTCACCATTACCAATCCAGGCATTTTGAAGGCCAAACAATATGGAACTTATACAGTCACATTCACCTCAACACAAGCGACTTACAACTATGAGAACTTAGTGATAAACTATCAGGATCCTTCGAAAAATACTACTAGCTATGTAAAAATCGTGCAAACTGTGAATACTACCGTGACACCAGCTGGCTTTAGCTTTTTGGTATCTTTAGATTCATCTTTGGTTCAAGCCGGAAATTGCAAAGCTTCCAACAATAAAGTGTTGACTTTCTTTAGCTATGATAATTATAGCAACGTCATCATCAACATCAACACAGGAGTTTTGGGCTTCAAGCTCAAAAACACTAATCCTTTGGATTCTATCAACCCATCAGTCACTGCCAATGCCAACACTGGTCTGATAACATTATCCATGCTTTGCAGAAAGGCAGGAACCGTGACCTTGACTTCCATCCAATTCTTGAATACAGCAGTTGGAGGATCTAATGTGGCCAGCTATCAGTTCAACATCATACCTGGAACCCCAAATCCATTGCATTCCATGGCATATCTAACCAAAAGTACCATAAATGCTGGAGATACTGTCAATTGGGTCATCTCTCCGAGCGATATTTATGATAATGCAATCAATGTCACTGTCAATGACCCTGATTACCAATTAGTTCTTTTTAATTCATCCGTTGATGGAAATAGTAGTTTCTTGACCTCAACTCCAATTGTTTCTAATGATGGCTCATATCTCTATTGGACTGTGAATTTGACTGTTGCAGGAACTCATGTCTTCACAGGATTTTATCAAAATCAATTGATCTCCTCAACCCTCAATCAAATCACTGTCAATGCCCTCAGTCCCTTCTTCGCCAACAGCATTCTAGCCAAATATAACTCAAAGACCAGTCTTTTTGAAGAATATCAAACTGAATTCCAACAAGATATCACACAAAATCCGATCTTTAGAATGGATTATTACGATATTTATAATAACTCAGTCTCCACCACTAATTTCTGGAATCTCGAGATATATCTTGACAGCCCGACTCAGAATATTACAGAAGCAGAGAGAATCGAGTTCTGTTTAGATTCTAAAAATTATTATGAGATCTGTACTCAAAACGCTGCTGATCAATCAATTCTTTCTCAGGACCCAGTGACCCGATACAGTATTCTCGTTTCGAATCTCTTATACAATATCACAGTTATCAACTCCAACCTTTCCTCTCAACAGTCTATCTACGGCATATACTTACAAGGACTTAATGGAGATAATAGCACCAAAAACCTTCCAGTTGACCCTGATAATACCATAATTACTCCCACGACTACTTTGGTGACCACTGCTGGCCAATCAACAACATTTACTATAGAACTAAGAACCACATTGGCCAACTATCGAAGGAATGAATGGTTTGACCCTCCTATGCCATCTCTACAATTGCAATTCAAATACAATCAATCGACCATCTATTATAACATAACTAAAGGAGATATCACAGATCGTTACTTCGTGGTGATCATGGCCAATGAGACACATCCTATAGAAGATCCCAATATCATTACCCTCCTGATTCAATCAACTCCTTTTATCGAATATCAACCCAAATGGATTGTCAATCCAGCTCCAATCTCTGCCATCACTCCTGTTAACTTGACAAATGGAATATTCGCCAATTCACCAAATATTCCTCAAGGTCAAACCGTAGATAGTCCTTATACAGCATATTTCCAAGCTAACGATATCTTTGGTAATTTAGTGGAATTAAGTGATGGATCTGTCAATGTCTTCGTGAAATCAACCAATGCCAACACAACTTTTACCAAGGATTACGTTGGTGATGGTTATTTGAAAGTGTCTTTCCAACCGATGATACCTGATACCTACACGATTTCTTTCGGAAATATACCCAACTCCTATTCGACGGTCATCACTCAAGGAGCTATCAATGTTGCCAACACTTATGGGAATTTGGAGGTAAATTGGCTAAATATCAACAGTTCTTTGACCGCAGGCACTGTCTTGCAGGTGCAGGTATATCCCAGAGATCAATGGGGTAACCAATTGGTCATGACACAAAATATCATATCACTTATTTCATATTATTACAACAGACCAGGAGTCTCAGGTTATATTGTGGGAGAATCATCTGCAATCATGAACAATGATAGCGCTTCATTGTATTTCAATGCAAATGTCACAATCAAAGGCAATTATATCTATAAAGTCAGCGTCAATGACCAGGAGATCCAAATGACTCTCAGCGTTGTTAATGTTATTCCAGGTAGAGCAGTCCTTAATGCTTCACTAGTTGAATATCTTGATGATGAATCGAATTTATATATCCCTATGGATAGAACAGTGGCCTTGAAAGAAGACAACAGTAACGAAAACAACATCCCGAGATATCTCTTGATTCTTGCTGATATTTATGGCAATTTATATGACACATTCTCTGCCAATCCTTCAGAATTCGTCGTGATAGTCAATGGCAACGATTACAACAGAGGGCCCTTGCAATACGATTCTAACATAACTAATGGTAATGCTCTATCCATTACAATCAATGCCAATTCCCTTGAAGAATATCATGATGGACCAGCAAACACCAACAATTTCAACATCACCTGGAATAGAAACTCTGGAGTGGAAAGTGTTGTTTATCCCATCCAATTCTTGGGACAAAACGGATCCAATGATAGTGAAATCCTATGTGCAGCTGATCTTTCCCAGACATGGATTTCCCAGAATAGTCTTCAATTCGAAGCTGGGGACATTGATTCCTTTTTATTGGAGATTCGATGCGCTGATGGAAAAAGAAAAGCTGATTTCATTCAAACGATCAGCTTTACCTTCAGTTACCATAATGGGTCTATTTTGAATACAGGGAACTTTAATGCTACGATACAGAATGCCACTCTAAGAGGCAGATTCCTTGTGACTATCTATGGTGAATTAGCCAATAATAGAGATTTGCCATTTTTAGTCAAGATGTTCGTTGGAACAGGTAATCAGATTCCACAAACTCTCAATTTGACAGTGGAACCAGCTAACTTAGATCATATTACCTTGCCAAGTGATTTAATAATGCAAGGCACTGCTGACAACGATTTCGTTTTCAATGTTCAACCTTATGATAGATTCAATAACGTTGCTGATGTTGTGGAAAGTGACATAAATTTGCGCATAATTTTCCCAGTGAGTTCTTCAAACACCTCAATAACATCCTCCTATTCCGCATCAAAGGATCCAGCTTCTGGTTCAATCGGTTATACTGTTAAATCAAGAGTTGCAGGAACTTATCAACTCGAAAGCTCATTATTCGTCAATGATCAAACCCCCTCATTCCTTATAACTCCGGGTGCACCAAGTGTTTTAACCACTAATGTCGTGGTTTTTCCGAACTCCAGCTCAATTCAAGCTGGCGATCAATTATCGGTCAACATTGTGGTCATGGACGCCTATTATAACAAGATATTAGCTGGAAAGAGCTCAACAACTGATCAATTCCTTTTAAGCCAAATTTCCTTAGGGTTAAGTCAAGGGCAAAATTACACCAAACTACAGTTAATTGTTGATACACCAAATAACAACCTCCAATTAAACATCAACTATACACAAGCTGGCATTGTTACTTTCTCACCTCTATTGGTCGGAAGTCCATTGCAATGTACGGGTTGTGTCGTGAATGTCACTCCTGGCGATATCGATATCGAGAGCACCAAGTTCTTCTCTTTGAATCTGGGTGTAAATTACAATGAAACCAGAACAATTGAGACCCAATATGGCTCGAATTCATTGAATTTCTACTCGCAATTATATGACAAATATGGAAACATCCAGCAAGCCATTAATCCAAAGGCTAACTTCCAATTGACTATGGACGGAAACGCAATGGCCGTCTTAACATTCAACCTTTCTTCAGACGGTGTGAACACTTTGTATTTTTCGATCTTAAGTGGAGACACTGACACTTTCTCTCGTTTGGTTCCACGAAACAATTATTCATTGAGTTTGACTTATTCTTTAAATACCTTCTCAGATTTCGTCAATTTGACGTTAGAAATCATTGGTACTGATGATGGGGCTGGTAATGGACCATATGTTGCAAATAATGTCTTCATTCAACCACAAAGCATTATGATAGCAGCTGGTAACACAGGATATTTGACCATCGTGCTCAGACAACAATATCAACTCAGATATAATGGACTATTTGATTTGAACTTGTTCCAAGTTAATGAAGATCCGAATGTTGTTACCCAATATACCTATAATCGATTGACCTACCAGTTCTATAACGGAGCCCAAAATGGAGAGTTTGTGTTGGAAATTTCCGGAATTCAAGCGTTTAACGGCACTGACAAGAAAAACATCTTTTTGACTATTAATGGAACTCAGGTTTACAACCCTGTCGTTGAAGTGATAATTATTCCAAATACCCCATTGGCAAATAACTCAATTATCCTAAGTCCAGGCAGTCTAGCAACTCCTTATGATGTCGATTCCAATGCCCAGAGTTATATAATCTTCCAATTGTTTGACCAATATAACAATCTATTCGCTAGATCGGATCTAGCACCAATGCTTTCGGCCCAAATTATGAATGATGGAAATGCAGTTTTCTCGGCCGCATATCTCAATGATACTTCCAGTACTTATACTGATAACAATGGCAAGAAAGTCACCGTACAGAACAATTCCTATGTGATTCCATTTATCCCAGTTTACCCACCAAGACTCTTATATGTTCAAGTCTATTATAATCCTAATAATGCCAGCAGTTTCCCAATCACAACCTTCCCCTTCATTTATTCAGTGGATACCCAATTAGACCCAACACAAACAGCAGTAGTTGGATCAAATGTGAGTGGAGTGGCAATTGGAAATGACTTCTCATTCACTATATTGGTGAAAGATACAGCAGGATATTGTTATGAGGAAACTGAAGTGGTCAATTTCAGACTAATTGGTCCTTTTGCGAACAATAATGTAGCTGATAACACTTTAACTTCAACGTTGGCCACTTTGTTCAATAATACATTTACTACAGTTGCCCAAACCCCAAGCGGCAATACATCGAATACTACTAATGGTTACATTTGCATGAAGTTCTATCAAGCATTGGTTCCCGGGAACATTATTCAAATAACAGGATACTATCAAATTGAAGTGATAATAGCAGGAGTTAATAATAACCAACCTGTCACGGTCATCAGAAGTACTTATATGACTGCAGGGCCAGCGGTTGCAGCCAATTCTGAATTAGATGTACCTAGTTTATATGGAAGAGGATCTAATCCATTAGGGCTTTTAGTGAATACTCCCATGACTGTGTTAGTCTATTTGAGAGATAGTTATAAGAATCTAATCAATAACACTTTTGTGATCTCTGATAACACCACTTACTTCGATTTTAACATCAGTGGGTTGATTCTTAATAAAGATTTTACCAAAAATATCACTTATTTGTCCCAAAACGCTACCTTTGTGGTTCAACTTTTGGTAATGAAGACTGGTACCCTTGGCAGTATCACGGCAACTCTCCTAGGCTCAAGTTCTCTTGATGTCCAAAATGATTTAGATAAAATTGATTTTCCAAGTTCGATCCAGATTTTGGCAGGGCCTTGTTCTGTGATTAACCCAATGATCGACTATGTGGATACAGCCGTGGCCGGAATTAAACAATATATGACGATCCAATGCAAAGATGCGTTCAATAACACTGTAACAGTAGGTGGAAACTCTTTCAACTTGCAGATCACAGGAGTTGTTGATGTCATTGGCATCGACGTCGTCAACGCCAATGTGAAAGACATGCAAAACGGAATGTATAGTGTTGAATACACCTTCACATGGACTGGAAACTATTCAGTCTTAGTCTTCCTTAATAACACTCAATACCATGCAATGTTCAGTATCACGGTTATCAATTCTGTTTGTCCTGATGACGCACCATTCCAATGTCTAGGAAATAACTTGATAACCAATTGTTCTACCGATTATACTGCTTGTGGATATAGTTTATTAAGTGGATGTAGTGGCACTACCCCATTTAATTGTACAGTCAATGGTGTTTCTCAATGTGTAGCCCATAGATATTTATGTGATTGTGATGCCGATAGTTTGAAATGCAGTAGTGATCAAAAATGCGTGAACATTTTCCTGTCTAATGATCTATGTGCCTTGACAGTGGATACCAATAACTGTGTAGGCGACTTCCCTTACCAATGTCCAGATCAATCTTGCAGAGTTACCCAAAATGAATGTCCTTCATATCCAGGTTGTCCTCCAGGCACCATGATGTGTGCCGATGAGACTTGTGTTGATGCAACTAAGACTTGCCCTACATTCTCCGCATGTCAATCAGGTTTCAAATGTGAGGATCAGAGCTGTGTGAATGACATTAACGATTGTCCAACGAGAATCACCTGTACCAATCCAGGTTGGATTATATGCCCAGATAAAACTTGCGCTGAAAACGAATTACAATGCCAATTACCCAATCAATGTCCAACTGATAATGAAGGCAATCAGCTGGTCTTATGTGCTGATCAATCTTGCAGAAACTCCCAATCGGATTGTCCAACACCAGTGACATGCCCCATGAATATGGCTTTATGTGAAGACGGTTCTTGCAGAACACAATGCACGGTTGCTCTCCAAACTTCGAGAAGAAGAATTTTGAATACTTATAGTAGTGGAAGCAAATTGTTCAGACTTTTACTCAACACGACTGATAATTCGACTGATAATTCAACTAATACCAAATGTCCTTTGATCACTTGTCCTGGTGGTGAATGCACTGATAATCAATACAAATGTCCTACTGTTGAGGTGTGTCCTACTGGCTATGTGAAATGTCCGGATCTTTCTTGCGCCAGCAGCCAGAATCAATGTCTGGTGCAGGTATGCCCAACTGGCACATATCATTGTTGGGACGGAAATTGCATGGATAACTCTTCAGAATGCGCCACAAGAAGCACATGTCCTCCAAATTACCCAGTGAAATGTCACGATGGCTCATGCACAACTGCCTTAGAAAAGTGCGCTGATTTCATTGAATGTCCTCCTTATAGTCCATATCGTTGTGCGAATGGGGAATGCAGAGTCTTAGCTAGTGAATGTCCAACCCTTATCACTTGTCCAGTGATTAGACCGATCTTGTGTCCAGATAACACTTGCCAGAAGAACAAAGATAATTGTAACAATGCTGCAGTCAATACGATCTGTCCAAGCCCACAAGTGCGTTGCGCTGATAGCTCCTGTGCTTATTCAAAGGATCTATGTCCAACGGTGCAAAGTTGTACCCCAGGTCAAGTGCGTTGTTGGGACAATAGTTGTGCAGATAGCTTGACAACTTGCCCTTCTTTGGAGATTTACAGTGAAATCTGCCCAGTAGATTCATCATTAAGATGCCCAGATGGATCATGTCGTGCTAATTTGAATGATTGCCCAACTCAAATCATTTGTCCATTGGATAGCCCAGTAAAATGTGATGATGGAAATTGCAGACAATCAAATACACTTTGCGCTAAAGACACCCAATGTCCTTCAGGATTCAAGCGTTGTCCTGATGGTTCTTGCTCCCAGACTCAAAATTGTGGCACTCCAATAACTTGTTCCGAACAGGCTCCATTCTTATGTTATGATAACACTTGCAAGATAGACCCAAGAGATTGTCCTCCAATGCCCACATGTTCAGGTACTGCCATGATATTATGTCCTGATGGAACTTGCGTGTCTCAGAGAATATTATGTCAAGGATTCGATGTATGTGAGTCTGACACTAATAATACGATTTTACCAGTGAGATGTCCAGATTTGTTCTGTTATGCATCAAGAGACAACTGCACATCGTATTCAGGATGTCCCGGCACTAGATATTTATGTGCTGATGGTTCATGCGCAACCACTGCCTTAGATTGTCCTGTTTTGCAATGCCCAATCCAATCGCCTTGGAAATGTCCAGATGGTTTTTGTGTATCTGATGAGAAATATTGTGATAGCAATGTGACAGGATGTCCTTACAATAAACCCTACAAATGTAATGATGGAAGCTGCGGTTCTTCTGTATCCGATTGCCCAAATAATAACACTGCAGTTTGCCCAAATAATGGAGATGTTCTTTGTCCTGATGGTTCTTGCGCTAAATCTCAAGACAGATGTCCAAATGCTTTGGGTTGTACTGAACAAACACCATTAATGTGTGGAAACGGTCTTTGTATTGATCCAAATAAGACAGTTTGTCCAGTTCTGAATTGTCCTCCTGATAGTCCAATTAAATGTCTGAATGGTTTTTGTGCTAAATCAATAACATATTGTGGTTCGTTCATTCCTTTGGAAGACTATGCTCAATGTGCGAATGACCTGCAAGGGAATAATGTGCCATGTGCCGATGGTAGATGCGTGGCTTCAGCTGATCTTTGCAAACCCTTAATACCATGTGAGTCTAATAGTGTGAGATGTAATGACAAATCATGCAGACCGATCATTGATTTATGTCCTTTGGCCGCCACTTGTCCTTTGATTAAGCCTTATAGATGCAATGGTGGCGCTTGTGCTGAAGATTCTTCATCTTGCCCTACCGTAAATGGTTGTCCTAGTGATTTCCCTTGGAAATGTGAGGTTTCCGGTACTTGCGTCCAGCAGAATCAAGATTGCCTTGATACTTATAAGAAGACCATATTATCAAACAAATGCACTATTGATTTGCCATATCTATGCCCAGACAAAACATGTGCCCTCAATCAGTCAAACTGCACTGCAGTCAATCAATGTCCGAACTTCAACGCTCCATTCTTATGTTTCGACGGTACATGCGCTGCCAATCTCTCAGAATGTCAGCAACATACTGCCCAATGTAAAAATAACGGTTCTTACATCTGTCCAGATTACAAATGTGTTGCCTCTTCCGATCAATGTTCTACTAAAAACGGCTGTCCAGCTTCTGCACCATTTCAATGTGCTGATGGTAGTTGCGTAACCACTCCTTTCAGTCTCTACTCCAACTCATCCCTGAATTGTATCCCAATGGTCGTTTGTCCTAAATATAGACCATATCTTTGTGGAGATGGTGAATGTCAAGGTTCACCTTCTTTATGTCGAACGCAACAAAACTGCCCAACAGCAACACCATATAGATGTCCAGATCAGACTTGTGCAAATAGTGCAGCTGCTTGCTACAATGCCACAAGCATCTGTCCCCAGACTGCACCATTCAGATGCATGGATGGCACATGTGTAAGTGAGGCGATAGAATGCCAGACGAGCAACAATTTATATTGCACTGATGAAACTCCTTTCCCTTGTACAAATGGCCAATGTGTCCAATACCCTTTCCAATGTGTTTCAAGTGATATCAGGAGCGGAAAGGTTATATCATCAAGACTTCTTGCTAATTCAACTACGGCCTATAATACATCCATCGATCCAGGTTGCATTATAAGTGACCCACATAGATGTTATGACGGCACTTGTCGTGCCAATGTCTTGGATTGTCCTTTGAGTAACGGATGCATGGATCTGAGCGCACCCTACAAATGTTTGACAGGAGCTTGTGTGGCCACAGCTCAACAATGCACATCTATCGATGCAATAGTAAGTCCTTGCACAAACAATCTCACTCTTTGCGAAGATGGATATTGTAGATTTTCATGTCCACAATATAATGGATGTCCTAACTCATTGCCTTTGTTATGTCCAAATGGATATTGTGCGAGAAGTTTGAGTGAATGTGCCGGAGATTCAGCCTGTCCTTTATTGACAAGCCCCTATCGTTGTGTTGACAACACTTGCGTTTATGATAGAACCCAATGCACACTTCCAAAACGTAGCTACCAATCTGAGTTGATTCATATCACAGTGTCTCCAGTGTCTTCTACTACCATAGATTTTATTCAAGCTGGTGATAATTCTGCAATTTACTTGGGGCAATTGATAATTCCAGCAGGATCTGTCTTATATCCATTGAACAGCACAAACAGCACAACTGCTTCTAGTTCTAATGCCTCTAATAGCACAAATACTAGCGCTGAGCTTTATTCATATGTTATTAGTCCAGTTCCATTAAGTTTAGTTAAAAATGCAACGAATCCCATTGATAGTGCTAGACTGAATTATAGCAATTATTTGTTCCCATATACGGATGGTGTTTTAGAATATCATCAAACTTTGAGATCTTCTGTAGTGCAGCTCCAAACCTTGGGTCGAGGCTCAGCGAATTATCGTTTCCCTATTGTTTTGTATTTGGATTCTGATATTCTGCAAGATAGCAATGTCACTGATGACTATTGCATGGGTATATGGAATCAAGAAGCAAACATATGGGAATGTCATAGCAGAGAGTTAGTGACAACCACTGATACTATGGGTTTCAAAGTGTATCAAGATGGAACTTATTCCGTAATCTTCAACCCAACACCTCCTCCAGCCCAAGATCAAGGAGAGCCTTGTGGGTTCTTCTGCGAATATAAGATGACTATATTATATGTTTTAATCGGTTTGGTGATCTTCTCAGTGGTGTTCACCTACCTTGTCTGGAGAGTCTCAAGATATGTCACGAAATATAGAGAAGCGAAGAAACAAATGAGCAATTATAGAGAACAAATCAGTGAGTTAGAACAGGCACAAACTGATGTCCAAGGACAAACCATTAAAGATAAAATTGAAGGTATCAGCTTCACTACAAACCCAGCGTTCAAAGAACAATCATCAGGTTTTTTCTGAATTTTATGAGTGATATTTAAAGAATTTTTTTATAGATATGGGCGAAAAGATAGGACAGTTGGAAAAGACTTTGGAAAGCTCACAAAAGAGAAACAATTTATTGGAGAAAGCAAACAAGGAATTGGTGGAAAGAAATTCGATTTTGAATGAGGAATATGACACCTTGATGAAGGAAGCGAAGGAGAAACAATAAGAATTTAACTAAAAAAGTTTTTTTGAGAGAGATTTTAATATAATTAAAAACGATAATTTTTAAGCTTTTAATTAAAAAAAAAATTATTTTTTTTTTTTTTTTTTTTTTAATTAATATTAAAAATAATAAAAAAAAAAAAAAAAAAAAAAAAAAACATACCTCAAATTATTAAAAAATAATTTGATATCATAAATTCGAGATTTTATTTACAAATAAAAAAAACAAAAATAAGCAGATTTTAAAATGCCAATACTACAAAACATATTTATGTTTAATGAAAATTAATATTTTGGTTATTAAGAAATAAAAAACTATATTTCCAAAGAGTTTTCATCTTCGAGATAACGCAACTTCTCCTCAAGATCTGGCCTTACTGGAATCAGCCAAAAAATCATTCTTCTGCCGAAAACCTCCTTCAAGTTTATAAAACACAAAATGTTAAGTTACCTCTGTAAATATCTTAGAATCCATCGTATCCAACGTTGTCAAATTGCTTCTGAGCAAAAAAAGATGGAAAATCAGCAAAAGTGGCAATGAAATCAGCAAACTCAAAGCCAAAATGTCACAAATAAAACCCATTGTTTGGCTTTTGAGCTAAAAAAATACTTAAAACCATTCAAACGTCATTAAGTTTTACAGACGCTCGAAAATCTCCGAAAAGGTAAGTCTCAGAGGTGCAGATAGCAATGTTCAGTAAACATAATATTGCGTAGAACAAAAACAAACAAAAATATTTATGTGTTTTCAATCCCACGCAATTTGCTGTCCATGGGCAATGATGATCCATTAGTAAAACGCATCTATTTTTATGCAAAAGTTGATAATTTTCAATTTTTTAACATTTTTTTTACTTGTTGCATAATCGGCAATGATGAGAACGTGGTAATTTCACATTATCGCAAACATAACAATATGCTCGTGGATTATTACTAAAAAAACAATTCTCACTCAATAAAAATGGGTTTTTAACGTGACATAATCATTGAGGTTGGTTTCCCCGTAGAAAATCTTAAAATTATCCGATTTTTTCTGGATTTCAATAGTGAACCCATTCTCATTTTCATATTCTCTGCGTGAAAGTAGTAGGTTTGTGGGAATTTCAGCAGGCCCTTCATTAATTTGTTGGTTTGGTTGCACTCGAGCAACTATTTTAAGATATTTACGCTATTTATGCAAAAATTATTCGAACACCTCTAAAAATATGAAGTTACCAGATCCTCAGAAACATGACCCGGAGAGGAAAATGAGACTTGCAAATAGGAAAATATTAGTAAAATAAAGAAAATATGAAATTCTATGAGAAGCAAGGCGATTTTGGATGACTTATCAAGAGTATTTAGTTAGAAAAACAAATTATATAAGAGTACTTCATAATTGCTTATTGAAAAGAGAAAATTCATGAAGGTAATGTATTCAAAGAGTATCAATAGAAAGACCAATGTTCGAAGCACATAACGGAAACAAAGACTCAAAAGATGAATTTTTGAGGACATCATTTTACCGAATTAATATTTGAGATTTTTTATTTAAAAATTTTTACAAAAAGCAAAATTCTTATGGAAATTTAATTTTTTCAGAGTTTTTGTATTTTGAATGAAAAAATGGAAAAATTCAAAAAAATTTTAAAACCGATA
>Ga0302186_10000782_pt1 | contig 27539 bp, 12 predicted proteins | sample II_Bog_E1_2_FD_198782 | JGI IMG/M metagenome (GOLD analysis project Ga0302186, IMG submission 198782) | Peat permafrost microbial communities from Stordalen Mire near Abisko, Sweden - II_Bog_E1_1 | ecosystem: Environmental > Terrestrial > Soil > Wetlands > Peat | place: Sweden: Abisko... | reverse complement strand
GACAGCTCTCATTTCAATATGGTTTTTCAAACAAAATATCGATTAATTCTGCTCAATCTTCATTTGCAGCCTCAATCCAATAAATTATTTCTCCTCAAAGTTAGATTTCTCTTGTTGCCATTTCAGCAGATAACTCTCAATTGTTAACTTACAGTCAGATTGATAAAACAATAATTTTGTGGGAATTCGTTAATTGCCCTATTAATAGAATGTTAGTGGGAGGATTATGCGTTTGTAGCAAAGGACTTAATGAGAAAGAAGGGCAATGCAGATGCTAAAGTGGATACTTCATTACTGATGAATAATGTCAATAATGTGACTTTATTTGCCATGAGTGTAGTTAAATTTCGGGAAACTGTAATTCCTATAATATTGGTGGAATTTTAATAATTATCGGTTCAATTTTAATCTTTTTACTATTGGGAGTGCTGCTGGTGCGATGGGTTCGTAGACATAGGAGAAATGAGCAAATAAAATCAGTATTAACTGAGTCAATAACTGAATTATAGAAAGGCTAATATTAATCCATAAATTGATATATACCTTGATAATTAAAGAGAAGCATATATATATAAAATAAGATATATATTAGGCAACCAATTTATTGAAAAATAAATGCCAAAGTTTAAATAATTAGCAAATACTAAATACTGATTTATTATCAACTTTAAATTACATTTATTAATTGCTGAAGGAATATATTTGATATTTTAAAAATGGCTTCACTCTAAAGAATATTTTTATCTTGTAAATTACTCTAGATTAATTTTATTACATATGAACAAATCATCTACATTTTATATTAATATTCAAAGGAGAATATGTCTAAGCAAAATATTAAAGAAGCAAGCTAAGTTCAAATCTTCAGCCTATTAGCATAGATGAAATTTAAGCCCATCAATTAAAATGGTGTGCAAGTCGTTAATAAGAAAAAGGAAAAAATGGGCCCTTAAAAATATAGTATGATGGAAGCATATGATCCATTTTGTATGACTCTAAACTCTAATAGGTACCAATAAAAATAGCACACTCGTAGATTAAAGTTCATTATAAGTCTATCAGCCGATTGCTATATCATCGGAAACGAAAATCAAATTGACATGATAAGCTTTGGTGGAGTTTCTCATGGTTTTGTTGATACTGAGTATTTCTGGTCACTCTCTCTCAAAGGACCGATCTAATATGTTACTGTTGACATCAAAAGTATTTAATTCTTTATTTAAGAGTCATTATTACTGATATTATCTTCTTCGACATTATATTTTTATGATTCCAAATCAAATTATAAGGAAATGCCTGTTCAGATGGCTTCACTTCAAGTCAAATAAGGAGTACGATTTATCCATTTTTTAAATAGCATTCTTTTAGGTCTATTTTATCATGAATATTATTATATTTATAGCCTGGAAAAATTAACTACGATTAAGAAAAAATTATCAAAAAAGTTTGACATTAATTTAAAAGTTAAATTATTTACTATCTCGCCTGCAATAGATAACATAATCAACGTATATTTTTAAGAGTTACATTAACATCAATAGACCTTCACCATATGGTGCCTATAGATCAATTTTTAAGGATCTCAGATCAAGAGTAGATAAATTTATAGAGTTTATGATTTTAAGAATTCAGCTAAAGATAAGCTCAGTCTTCAAAGCTACACAAAGGATATTATTTTAGTTAATCTAAATCATCAGATTATGACCATCAAAAATGGTTATCTTACAGATACTGCCAGTGTTTGCGTTAATTAAGCAGAAGCCGTTTTGAAATTTATTTACCCGCAAACCATCCTGCACATTACCAAAAAAAATGTGTAAGTCTATCATTTTTCTATAAATATGGCAAAAAAGCCAGAAAAGATTGTGTTAAAAGCTGTTGATTCAATTGAACTAAAAAAGATACCTTTATAAGCCTATTATATAGCCACTTTACAGACAGAAAATCAAAATTTTGCAATATTTTTTTAAGACAGCGCCAATAAAAAATATCAATCAAAAGGAGAAATCGCATATTATTTCTAATTAACTCAGATGATTAGTCTTAAATAAAAAATAAACTCTATTTTTAAATAAATAAGTGAGGGAGTTCCGAGTCCTCAATATATCTAAGAGAAACTCAACATTGCTCGAAAAATGGGTCTTACTTAAAAAAATATCTATCTTGAAATATGGAATCATTCTAATCGTAGTTCACATGAAGATTTTCAATATCTTCTCGCCACAAGAGATTATAAAATTATTAAGTCTGAAATTTAAAAAAAACTGAAAAAACAATCCATGATTTTGCGGGAACTTCAAAAAATGTAGAAGGGATGTTTTGATATTAATAAAAATAAAATTCAAGGCTCTTCATGTCAGTAATAAGATTTGTAGGACTTTGCAACTTCCCACTTCTTAATAAGAAAACTAAATTTGTACAAAGAAATTCATGCCCTCGAAAGAAAATCATTTTTGCTGACTGATAGTCCAACAAGTTAAAATAATATGCTAAAGATAGACATTCAATCTTATTCCTATTTTAAAAATGTAAATGTTAAAAATTGGTTGATTTAACAGATAGTTGATTTACTTTTCAATTTTAAAAATAATGGAAAAATTATCAGACTCATCATTAAATAATTTAAATTCATCTATCAAATCATTTACAAGGATGTTTTAGAAAATATTATAATTGCCTCCAAAGAAGAAATCATTCATTTACTCGATTAAATTCCATAAATTTTGCCCTATATTTATCCAGATCTCAATATGGAAGAGACGAAAGTGGGTTTGTATGAAGGCATTTGGGGGTAAATTCTTCGTGACTAATGGTAAAATAACATATACCCTGAAAATATTGAAACTCTCTCTAATAAACATATTTTAAAGTAGTTTGTCAATTCATTGTGGTACAAAAGATAATGGCTGACTTCGCATGGTCTGCTGAACAAATCAAGAAAGGAAATTATTAAAATCAACAATTAAAATAATTCGGAATAGTTATTCTATTTCTTTATCGCTAAATTTTACGAAAATACTCAAAATAAATAATTTTACTTTTAAGGCATAGATTTTTTATAGGAGAGATATGAATTTTTTCCTAATCATTTGAAAGGAAAAAGTCTTTTATACGTAAATTTGTACATCTATTACTGTGAAGAGGAGAAGAATAATAAAACTAAGTTTAATTTTACATAATTTTTAAAATGGGATGATGCTCATCTTTTTAAATACTTCTTTAGCCACTAAAAAAATAAAAAGAATAGCTTGTTAAAAGAAATAAAGCACATATATGAGGAAAGTGATTAAAGAGGCCTGCATATATTTAATTTTGGGTTATTTTCCTACTTCTCTTCAGATTTATCCACTATCTCTGATTTGAAATATATCCTTAATAGAGTCAATAACGAAAAGTTAGAATTTCACAAACAGAATATTTAAATTTACGAAATCTTAGTTAAATCCATGCAGTTAAAACTGAGATTGGGAGGCAAAGACAATATTCCTATTGATGACGTTATGATGTATATCTCAAACATTCCTTTTTAGTCAGAAAATGGCATTTTGAATTAATTGAAAGTAATGGAAGCTATCAGAGATTACTCTGCTCTCTTTAATTAAATTAAAATCAATATGACAGTTAAAGAAGTTATGGATAATTGTGATGAAGTCATATCCATGATTATAATCCACTAAATTAACAAGAGAAGTATTATAGCCATTGAAGACTGGGAAAATTTTAGAGATTAATCCTTTTTATTACTCAAAGAGGTTTAACTTATCCAATAAAAAATCTATAATTCCTAAGCAAACTCGATATCACTGTTAATTTATCTAAGTAAAATACTTTAATAATAGATGATGATCTAAAAAGTAGCAAACATTTTTGAGGATGATGAGCTGTATAATATTTATACTATTGAAGAGAGATCTGTTGAAAATATCGTGCTTTTTATGTACAAATGGAGTTTTAGTCAAAGTGCTCTCTATGTTGACAATTAATATTATCTGAGGAAATTACTTTAATTACTTCCTTCTGATGGTGAATGCCGAAAATTTTTGGAGGCCTAACTCTCATTAGGGTTGTTACTTTCGACTTAATAGGAGCCATTGGAGTATCCAATTAGTCAAACATCTACTATCCTAACTGTGAGGGATATTCAACAAATTTTGAGTTATCAAAGTAAATAATTTTTGCTCCGATTAAATCTGTAATATCTTCATGTCTTGCTTTGTGAATTATAATAGATAGTCCATGGTTCACAAGTTAATAGCATTTCCTTACATAAAATTTATGAGTTGGTTATCCTTTAATTGTTATAAAAGAAACAGTATGATGAAGTAATTAACTATATTTACAAAATAATGTAAATTGAGTCACCTATACCTAACATCGCCATCATCTATATAATCATCTTTATTTATAAGATTGCTGGAGAATTTAACGATGAATCTCGCAAGTGTATTTTTAAACTGCCTGCAATATTATTTAATCAACCTCTAGAATTACTTAAGATTATTGAATTTGTTATCAAAACTAAACTGACTGGTTTGGAACAAACTAAATACCTCAGAGAACTATTAATTTAACAAAGTAAAAAAGGGATTAATTTTAATCCGAGCAATCCCATATTCCATTCGTCATTTGCTTCGCACCCCAAGATTAACGCAGCCAAATAAATCATAGAGTTTTATAGGTCTCATCTCAAAACAGTAAAAGATGATTTTTAAAGGAATAATTAGTATGATCTCCTTTTCACAATTCTCTGTCATTCTCCTTTTCTCTTGGTTAAATTTATTGACTTGCTGAGATATCATATATCATTAAGAAGTATAAAATCGTTTGTGCTTCTTACGCTCAGTCGAGATATCTTCAATCATTTACATGCATTTGAGCTTATGAAGAGAGTTTTTGCTATTTTGACAATATCTAACAAAGAAAATCAGGAAATTGATAATTTAATATTCACGTTTTCCTCACAATCAATTGAATAACCATTTAAAATGCCCAACTTGAGCCATCTTTCATATTATCAAGCAAGCCTATATAAAGCAGCTCATCAGTTTGCAAAAATGTAATCATACTACAAAAAATTAGCTATTTCTTCTCAAAATGAATAAATGAGTGAAGTAAAATAATAAAAAATTCAAAAAATGTTCAGTAATCCTGAAATAATCTTTCGCTAGTAGTTGAATTTAAATGAATCTGAGGAAGATAGAGACCCTTTGAAGAAATAAACTAAGACAATGAAAAGAAAAAAACAAATAAAAATATCTTTTGATGACTCCAAGTAAAGAAGAAATATCTTCAATAGACAAATATCATTTCAATAATTTATAAATCAGCAACACTTTATCGATAACAAGCGGTAGAAGGATTAAAAAAATGCTTATAAAATTTTACCATCCAAATTTTCATTCCTTCGTTAAAAAAAATAAAAATATTTTTCCACAAGAGACAAAATGATAAAACATTTGCATAGTCATAAAGTTGAGAGTGTCCTTGAGCCCAATGAAGAATAATATCATCAGGAAAATCAAAATTTTCCTCAATTTGTATAATCTCATCATTAAGTTCATAAATGTTAGATTAATGAATAATAGTTACCTCCAAGCAACACTATTAAAATTGAGTAATAAAATCAACAAAATGAAGTTAAAGTATTGATGGACTCAGTAAATGCGTAACTATCAATTCCATAATAAGTACAAACTGCATCTTATAGTAATATCCCTATGATTGACTCAATCATTCAAAGGGTTGATTCAAAGATGATTGATCTTCAAGAGAATATTGTTGAAACTTACAATGAAGAGCATATTCCTAAATTTGATCTTACATTGTTAGAATAATAATTAAGAAAAATTGATTAAGGAGGTATCAAATAGGAAATAGCAGTAATACAAGAGAATTTTTTGAAAGAATTCATTTAATTTTTATATCATCAACCTCTAGCAACAGTAACTTTACATTTGAAACTGATTGAAGAAATAGGACGAAAACATCAAGAAATTGGCATCAATATATTTTTTCTACAAGCTTATCTGCGTATTTATGGAACTCATTAAAAATATGAATTAGAGCTCGACTTATCCTCATTATTGCCAGTTTCAGGAATGTTCGTTAAATCCAAAGATATCATAGATCTTTATCACTCGATTTAGCCTTTAATAATGACCAAAATTACGAAAGAAAATCTATTCAAATTGTCTAAACTCATTTCTCTTGGTTTTCGCAAAAGTATTATTTAACAAGACATTGCGTTCAATTATGTGAAAATGTTGGCTCTATAGTATTTGAATGTTTCTGAAGAAGAAAAACAACATCTTTAAGACACGATTGCAGCTATTGTCAATAAAATATCACCTCAAATATTGGCTGACCGTTCGTAAAAGTTATTTACTGAGTTATAAAAATGTGAAAGGTCCAATTTCCTCCTCTCAGTATTTATCTAAAATCTAAAGAAAAAGGGATTTCAATTAGTGGCAAGGTCGTTATCCAATAAATTTACCTTCAAATGATCTTATCTTATAAATAATTTTATTGTTGACCTAATAATATAATTGATCAATAAATTAATGAACGAAAGACATTTGCCTGAAATTGATCAAACCATCCCAACGCTAAATCCCGAATCAATTAAATTTAAAAACAGCAATAAAAAGACTTTTAGCTATTTCGAAGCACTTCGCGGACTGAAAGATATAACCACGAAATTGGCCATTCTTAAAAATAGAATTAACCTTCTATCGTTTAAATAAGTAAAAGAAAAAGATAAAAACCTTGCTACCCTAAACTATTAGAAAAAGAAGGAGCGATTGAGAACGATATCCTCTCAGGATAATGAAAAATACAGAAGATAGTTCGAGAATGTGCAAAAGCAATTGCAGTAAGAAATTTAAGCAAAACGCATTGAGAACGATCTCATAAAAAATGAATCAGAGCGGAGGATAATAAAAGCAAAGAAAATGATCACTGAAGAAAAGGATCGTTCTTATAAATCAATTCGATAAAACAGTTAGTCAAATTAGCAAAAGATATTGTTTTTAAAACAGTCTGAGCTAATAGCTAAACAGAGAAAGCATGAGGAACTTTATAAGAAATAACTTGATCATGTAAGGATAATACACAATTTGAAATAAAGCCGGATTAAAACTATCAAGGGAGAGTGCCAAACTGAAACACAGTTTATTCTATAGAGGATTAAAGAAAAATAAATAGAATTTCAAAAAATGCAAGAAATATGTAATAATTATGATAACCAACATACGCAAACTCTTTTTAAGCATACCATAAAATTAAATCAAATCAATGATCCTAAAATCAATAGGATACGATTAGGCAGAACCCCTCTTTCAATGTCTAAGGAGTCCATTCTAACTTCGCCCTCCAGGGCAATAAGTTTTGTGATTGTACCTTGAATCTATAATTATCTCTTGTTTTGTAAATTTATTGGCATTGTATTGGCCTTTGTATTTTTGTTAAAATCAGTTGATTTTAACTATCTAACTTAAAATTTATTCATATAAACTGCTGTTTACTATGATTGAAACCAATATTTCTGAGGAGTATCATTGCTTAGAGGAGATATTGACTTGTCTAGTCTGCAAGGGTATGGTTTCGTAGGCTCACATCTGTCCAAACTGTTCAAAGTTCTACTGCCTTAATTGCATTATTCATCAGCTATCAAATGACAAAGTCTGTCTGAACTGTAGTCGTTACTTGGATGTGACAATGCTGGTGAACTGTCATAAGTTGTGCATTGATTTGACCTAAACTTTAGCGAAGGTAAAATAAAGATGTCAGTCCGCGGTACAATTATCACCTCATCATAAATCATCCCTCTACTGTAGTAAGCACAAATTAGAAAAGACTTACTATTGCCAAACATGCGAAAGGCCTCTTTGCTCTGATTGCAGCGTTCTAACATCCACAGTATGACTTATTAGAATTTAGCATCGTGGGCACGATTTTATCAAACTATCTATTGTGAAAAATGCATTTTAAGAGAAAACAAATGAAATGATGCACTAAATAAAATTAGCACGTAGCAACATTGAAAAGAAAATTAGCCTTTTTTAGGAAAACAAACATCGCAATCATCTTTATGGAACAGAAAGACTTCCAACGTTTGAAACAGCAATGCGAATTGTAATGAATCACATTAATGAAGTTGAAGGAACATATAAAAAAAAACTAAAAAAATATCATAAGTCAAGGCGATAAGAATATAATGCAGATGAGGAATTTAATATTATTTTGGACGAGCAAATATGATGAATGGATGAGGGTCCTTCGGAATTGTTCAAAAGGCAAGTTTATCGAGCAAGAGTGCGATATAATTGAAAGAGATCTTGTTAAAATACTTGGAGAGATCGACCTAAATGGATTGGAAATGGAAGAGATTAGGTAAAGGATAAAATAAAAAAACGTTAGTTTTAGTTATATAAATCCTGAGTATTAGGAGTTTACTTTTGTAATTGAGCAGTTTGAACAGAAGAGAAACCATTCTAATTATTTTTATACAAACTCTGTTTCAACCAAAGAAGGGCTTCATTGGAGGCTGAAGATATACCCTAATGGAATTGTGAAGAGTCATTAAGGTGATTAAAATAAAATTGAAAATATCAAATTAGCTAAAAAACAATCCAGAAATTAAGTATACTTTGCTGTTTTTATTGAGTTTACGGAAGGGCCAGTAGTCAACACTAAACAGAAGCATTAGCTAACTTTGATCAATCAGCGTAATCCTACTCGATTTTTCAGCAGATAGTTTTAAAGTGAGTTTGATGTAGGCTAATGCTGGGGATACGAGCATTATATAAAACTGAGTCAACTTTAAGATTAAGGATACATTAATGATGAACTTGATTCAATGGAGATAATCTTGAAGATAAGCCCGATTAGTTATTATCAAGCAACTCATGATCAATTGGCTCTGATTAATCAAAAATAGGAAGAAATTAAGCGAAAAACTTTGCTAATTGAAAATTTGGAGGATTGGCTGAGTGAAAAATCATCTGAGACTACCACAAGTTTAAGTGATATCATCGACTAGGGCAAGTCCATCATTTAAAAAATGTCTGAATGATTACTAAATATGTAAAGTATACATAGTAAGTCTTTATAAAGCAAAATAAATTCTACAGAAAATATTAATTGTAATTGACGAACTGATCATTAATTCAATTCCACCTTTTTGCTGCTTTTCCTAAAAAACTCTAAATCCTGGTAAAAATTGTTGATGTCTTCAAGATTGCCACTTCCGAGTTCGATTGTTTTTTTATTATAGTTACTTGTGAAGTATTCAATCACACAAAAGTATTTAGAATCTGGATTTTTCACATGCTTTAAAATTCCTTCGCCTAACTAAGGATATGAAATTTTTTTAATCACTTATATTGGAATACTTTTATAGTCAGATTGCTTCTAAGGATCACTCCAGCATAATTTTTTACAATCTAAACTTAAAAATACTTTTTTTGGATGAGGATTAAATCCGTCCTTTGAATATTTTATTGCAAAATAGCCTGTTTGCAAATTTTGTATTGCATTTGTCACTTTCTTTTGAGGTGTTTATCTGGTTTTACTCACTAAAGTTACATGTGATTATTATTAAAAGGATCTGGTACGACCCTATAAACCATTGAGTTGATTTACTATGCTTACTTCTTTTGATGATCTACGAATATCTGGCTTTGGAGTAGTTAAACTTTGTTGATGAATTGTCGCAGGAAAGAGAAAGGGAGGGGAGGTGAGTGGAAATCGACCTTTAGGGCCTTATGAAAAAGACGTTCCAAAAAAGGGTAAGTTTGAATTTCGTTAATTAATTTAACTGATATTTTGTTTGGGTTTTGTATGGAACTTGGCTTATTAATCTTCTTTAAATTTATCTATCTAATCATACTTTTATAAATTAGATACTAAATGTACTGGTGTTTGAAGAATGGCTTCCTATTTTTCGAACAGTTCTCTTTTCTATTATTTTTTATTCTTTAGCTGATCAATAAATTGACTGTTCTCTTTGTTCTTCTCCTCAGTTAAATGATCTATTTCACTGTTAATTTGCTGTCCGAGTGCGATCTTATGATGCATCTTTTAGCCTATCAATTTCTTTACTTCTAAGTATTCCTCCCTTCTTTTTATTAATAGTTTTAAAAGATCACTCTAATGACTCTCATCTAAGTCTTTACTTTACCATAACTCTGTTAATTTTTTCTCTTCTTTCCTTTTCTCTTCCTCCTATTTTATAAGTCTAAAATAAGACTAAAATAATTTAGGTTTATTGAGAGAGTTAACAATCTGAAAATTAGTAAAAAGAGCCAAGTCCCATTTGTGTAACTGCTCCTTTTAGGGGAATTTGATAAAAATAGAAGTGAGGGTTGATTGTTTGTCTTATATAAACTCTTGAAACTGTAATAAAAGAACTGTGTCAGCCTCATATTGAACATTGACAAGAGTGGTCAAGTCGAATTCTTGCTCAATGGATTTTTCCTTTCGGATCAACATTAGTTTGTCTAAAAGTAACTGCCCTCGGTATTAAGAGTATTCCACTTTATGGAAGTCACTCGCATCGATCTGTAATCTGCAAATAAAGATATTGAGTTGATCGGCAATTTTAAAATAAGGAACTCCTTTATTATTTAATTTCTATTAGCTTTTATCAATATGATTCTGCAATAAGCCTATCTTTCCTTTTAATGCTTAGATCTTTTATTATAATTTTAAGTTCTCATCTCGTAGCTGGATAATTTACTCAGTGAGATTGTTAGTTTCGATAGCCCTGGAATTATTGTTTTGAGCTTAAACCAAAAGAATTTAATGTGAACTATCGCGTGGTCGAGGGAGGTACATCTTTAAATCATCAGAATTTGAGAGTGCCTTTTGTTAGTAATGTTTTCGCGCAGATTAAAGCAAATGCTTGAGATGGGCAATATCGTAGGGTGAGTCAGTAGTTGATTCTTTGAGTTCTTGCGTAAGAGATTTCAAAGAATGAAGTCTCCGCTTGAGGGTATCATTTGAAGACATGAGCCAAGTTTACAGTTGATTTATATGTTATTAATTAGTTAATAAAGCCAGAGATTAAAATAAATAGAAGATAAAGAATAATTTCCTTAATAAATAAAACACAAGAAAATAAGATAAATAATAAATTTTAATTTAAAAATTGTTGTATAATAGAATATTATAAGTTATGACTATTTATAATAATACTCTTCTATTGATAAGTAACATATAATTAAATGCAAATTTAAAACCTTTGTCACTTACGATCTTTTAAACGTTAGCAAAGCTGCTAAAAAGTAACTTTTATTATTTAAATTAAACCATAATATTTCTTAATTAGTATTAAGTGAATGGAAGATGATAAAATAATTAAGACTAACTTTATAATTTAGTATTTGAAAAAATAAATAGGGAAAGAATATCATGCAAATTTTATGTTCATTCATTTCCTATCAGCCTCAATGATAACCACAACAGTATTCAAACAAATCTAAATTATCTTTATCTTTGATATAAATAACAAGCAATATGAGAGGAAGATACTCATTAAAATTCAAGATACATTCATTATTTTAAACGTGTAGAGATTACCAAAACTATCATTCAGAAAGGTGCCAGCAGTAATAAAACAAAAATAATATCAGATAATAACATTTTGTGCCAATCTAGACAATTGTATCAAATCATCCAAAGAATATTAAAGAAGGAAATGTTAGTTTAATGCCTCTTTCATCAAATTTCAAATATTTAATTTCTGAAGGAAAAGTTCGAGTCGATAGAATAATTGTGATTGAAATTTAAATCAAAGATGCCTTTTAATATTATGAAAATATATTATGAAAATAGCGTTTATAAATTTAAATCCAATGCAAGGCGAATATATAATGGTAGAATAGTCAATCTTAAATAGATTTAAGAAAATTATTTCAATAAATTTGGCAAAAGATAAAGATTTACTAGAAAACTGGAGATAACATTTTTAAAAGAAAAAGATCAACATTATATCAAATATAAATGTGATTATATCATTTTTATAGGCTTATACTAGAGATCATCTGTGTTTTACTATTTTCCATATGCTACGGATATGAGAAAACAGGGCTTTAAATCAAATTTATAATTCCTAATTCATCTTAATAAATATGATATTCTTCCATAAACTAAAAAAAAATAAACAAAAAAAATAGAAACAGAAAATAACTTATATTAAATGGTTAAAAATTGTTAAAATTTAGTGAATAAAACCTAACAAATGTGTTTAAACCTAAAAGATATAAACTTTACACATGAAACTAAGCTTCATTTTATAAATGTATATATCGCAGCGTGCAATCAATCAGGATCTATTTTCTTTAATTATAATAGTTGGAAATACAATTGGGATAATTTTTACTTCCGCTTAAATTCATCAAAATAGATGCTAAAAGCTGTTAAAGAGAGATAGTTTTATAATGCAACGATGATTCATAAATTTAAGTTGCAACAGAATGGAAATGATGTTTTATTTTGGCAAGAATTCTGCATTATTAGACTTAACGGGCTATATCCATTATTGGAGAATAAAGTTTGTGCTCAGATAACATTTCCAACTCTCTCAAAGTATTAATTTTTATAACTACTCAAAATGAATTTTAACTATTGGTGGAAAGCTTTACAATGTGCTAATGAGAAGTGTATCCACTTTTTATCTGATATAATAAAGTGCATTGGAAGCAAAAAATAAAATTTACAAAACAGTTTACAGAACAAAATTATCACAAGAAATAGGATTCGCTAAATACTTTAATTCTTTATTTGGACTGTGAAAAAATAGCAGACATATTTGAATAAAATTAAATCCAATCAAATAATCATTCATGAAAAAATATAAAAATTGTAAGCACACATAAAAGGGATATATTTTTAATAATTAGACATTGATGATAATATTTGGTAATGTCATCATTTTGTAATATTTCAAATAAACCGTCAATATTTAAGTTTTATTTCTCAACAAACTTGATTTAACATTTCTAAGTTAAAACTAATCATTAAAATTCATCTTCTTTATTATATTTATTTACAGCAAAGAATAATTAATATATTTTTTTAGTTAGTGGTAAATGAAGGGAAGATGATAAATTAATCAATGCCAACTCTATAATTTAGTATTATACGAAATAAATCAAAAAGAATGTCATGTAGATTTTGTATCAAACCCTCTCCTATCAGTTCAAATGGTAATCACAATAATTTTCCAACAATTTTTATACTTTATAAAAATACAATATGAGGAAGATCCTCATTAAAATTAACGATAACTTTTATTATTTGGAGATATAGAAATTATCATGACTATCAATCAGAAAGCCCTACCAGAAATACAGCAAAAATAATAGATAATTTATGAAAATTGAAGAGTTTACTAGAAATGATTGAAGATAACATTTTTAGAAGAGATAGGGCAAAATTATATCAAATATGAATTTATGATTTCCATTTTTATAAGCCTATGACTAGAAATCATCAGTCTTTACTATAGGTAATATATCTAATATTTGATATGAAAAAACTAGGCTTTAAATCAAATTTATAATTCTTAATTTACATTAATAAATATGAACATCTTCCATAAACTAAAAGAAAATCAGCAAAAAAAATAGAAACAGAAAATCACGTATATTAAATTGGTAAAAATTGTTAAAATTTGGTAAATAAAGCGGAAGAACTTTTCCTAAGCCTAAAAGATATAAATCTGAGAAACACTACTAAAAGGCTTTTTGCCATGGTTTATTAATCAACGCATTATCAATCACGATATATATTCTTTAATTAAAACTACGATAAAGATAATTGGGATAATTTTTTGTTCCGCTTAAACTCATCAAAAAACATGCTAAAAGCTGTGAAAGAGAAATAATTTTATGATGCGGTGATGATCCATAAATAATAGTTGCAGCAAAATGGAAATGATGTTTTGTTTTGGCAAAAAGTCTGCATTATCAAACAAGTCGGATTATATCCATCTTTGGAGGATAACCCTTATGCTGAGAGAACATGTCCAACTTAATGGAAGTAATTTTTTGTATAACGAGTCCAAATTAATTTTCATTTTTGGTGGAAAATCTTGCTACGTGCTAATTATAGGGGCTTAATGTTTTTATCTGATATACAAAGATGCATCGGAAGAAAAAAAGAGTTTTTAAAAGAATGCTTGCAAAGTAGAATGCTCACAGAGAAAGGAATCCGCTAAATACTTTTGTTCTTTATTTGGACGACAACAAAATAACAGACTTATTTAAATAAAATCAAAGACAATTAAATTCTCATTCATGAAAACATACAGAGATGGGCTTCATATATAAAAGGTATATCATTTTAATAATCATACATTGATGAATAGTATGATTAGTTTAAGATTTTTGTCTCCCAAATGTATGAGAAAATTCAGTTGATTTAACAAGGAGTATAATTTGTAAAGAAACCAAAGCGGGGTAAACCAAAGTCATTTGTAAAATACGATTTTTCAAATTTGTTTGAGAATTATTGCTAAAAGCTGCCATACGCGAAGATGGAAATGCTGGAGAACGAGGTCATTGCTGAATAAACTGATTTGTTGGCTATTTTAAAATGGGAAGTTGTAAAGATCAAAAAGGGCTGTAAATGATAGGCAATTTGATATCTTTATCATTTGATCTGTTTTATTGATAATAACAATATTGGCTTTTACTTATCCATATTTTATTTTGTATATAAGCAGATCAATAAGATAAATAGAGAAATGCAATGAAAGCATTGATCAGGATGGTTTATTGAATCTATATGGAAAAGACCCTCCATACCGAGGATGCAAACCAGTATTTTGATTACTTGAACTTGGATAGACAGATTTTGGACTGGATCCTTGTGGCAAAGGGGACATACTTTGATGATGCATAGATTGATTGTTCACCCTCGGCTTTCTTAACAGCTTGCTTTGCCTGCAACGAATTATAGCCATTTCATTGGATTATCTCTGTTTAAGCTGCATCTTACAGCAGTTATAAAGCTTGTAGGTTTCTTGAATCGAAATATTTGCAATTTCAATTCCAAAGGAGGCTTTAATAAACTTATGAAATGTTTCAAGCTGATCAGGAGGCAGCCATTTGTCGCCGTTGATCAGAGGAGCCCTCAATATTTTTTCCTAATGAGTTGAAATGGGATTTATGTTCATGCCACTAGCCTTCAAGCACTCTTCAACTTTTCTAAAAGCAAGTTTTATAACTGTTGTAATCGTGTTGTTGTACTTTGGAGCAGATCTATCATTAAATAAATATTACATATTTTAATCCTTTATCTATTCTCTCAAGACTCGTAGACCATAGCCGCTATTGAGAAATGAAATAGCTATTCGTTTTTATTCGCTAAAGCGAGGATCAATCGGAAGGGCATTTTGGGCCATTCTCTGTCTGTTCTGCGAAGTATAATCTGGAAATTAAGTATAAAATCCCATTTCTGCCATCTTTTAGCTGTCTTCTGAACTATTGTCAGTTCCTTTCTTGCACCCCTCATGCACAAGCTAATGCAAGACTAAGATTATTTTTTAAAGGTGAATTTTTGGAAATTTCTTGGTGATTTCCGTGAGACACTTTGATATTTCTTCATTGTTTGGGCGATTTTACTTGTTCACAATGCTGTGATTATGCAATATCACTGTTTCTCTGATTGAAGGTTCCACCTGCTTTGCAGCATTTCTGAGGAAATCGATTTATGGATCTGATTGACTTGCTTATGACGGATTCTCCACAGTTATCTCGTCATCGAAATTGAACTATGCTTAGTAGCGATCATTGGCGGGCGATTGATGATGCTAATTAGGATATACATTTTTATGATAACTTGGCGAAATATTTTGTTGGGATGGATTGGCACCATTGTAGTGTGAGAATCTTTGCTATTGTTCAGGAAGTTTCATGGAAAATGATTTGATACATCAGAAGGATGAATATTTATAATAAATAATGCCTTTTTAAATGGCTATCAAGTTGTCATTTAGGATTGTACTTTTATATATTTCAAATCATGATAGTATAATTGTCATTAATTATAATTAGTTATTTGCTTATCATTCATAAAATTCTCTTAAATCGATCTTTCTGATCGTAGTATTCACCCGTAAGAGTATCGATAAGCTTGTTTTAGTAGTCTAATTTGATTGGTTGGCTTAATTTGAAAACTGCCAGATTAAATGCCAAACTGATGGATAACTCAACTATTTCATTCCTTTATAATGAGTAAGCCATAATAGAGCCCAATGAAATACCGCAAAGGGCGAAGCTTAGACATTGAGCCCTACATACAGTTGGAAAGATCTAAATTGTCCAAATAAGAAAGATTGAATAGCTGAGGTTTGAAAGATATCGTAAAGCTATACTCACTATACTTTCAAATAAAAAGTCTTCAACTCCTATTATAGCGACAATCAAATTGACCAGCAAGACAAGGATTGTTAATAATGCAAGGCAGGTGTATTTGTTAAGTTTAAAATGAGTCACCAAAATAATTACAGTAATTGTGGCTATGGCAGATGTCCCATTCATTATAGTTCCTCGCAAATATTCATTAGTGAATTCATCAAGTGAAATCTGAGCAAAGCGATTATTGAACGAAAATGTGTACATAAGGAGAAAACTGATTAATAATTTATTTCTGGTGGGAGGATGCCTCATTGCGTCCCAAAATCCAGCTGTGTAATGATCGAACCTCAGCCAACTACTGCGGGAGAGGTCGATTGTAATGGGTGGACATCCATTGATACGGGAAATCTGATTGAGGATACTGAAAGCTAGTAGTTTATTATCTTTATATGCGTATATGGCTGATTACTCTAGGTAACCAGTCATAATAGAAAGGATAATAGCTGGGACGGTGCAAAGAGCAGTGAGGCTGACTTTAACTCCAGCCATCACCAGATATCCAGCAAGGAAAGATGTTAGGAGAGGAGCAACAAGTAAGAAGCCCAACAGCAGATAACAGGCTTTTAATCGTAATGATCTATCTAATTCTAAATAATTATACCTATTTGCTAAAAGAGAAGCATGAATTGAATGACCAAAGATGGAAAACAGTTGACACAAGCGATAAAATAGCCAAAACTCATTAGAAATTGTACTTCTGTAGCCGTAAAAAATACAAGCCCGATTGTGTAAAATCTCCAAGATATTTGAAAGGCGATTTTTCTTCCCTTAGTATCAGCGATCCAACCATAAATTAGTAATCCTATCCAAGATAGTGATTAGGGGCATATCTAACTAATCTAGAAAAATACTTTGTAAAACACTCTCCAAAATTCATTCCCGCAAAAAAATTGGAATTAATAAGTCAGCGTATTTTACGGCTTTACAAAGGCGGCAACATTAGGGTTAAGACAGAGTTGTTATTGGCACTGATCCAGACAGTCTTTGTAAAATTATTAGTACGATGACAGGAACCATCGTTAGATATTGGTTATTGACAATAAATGGGACTTTTGAAGAAATAGAAGGGGAGAATCAAAAAGAATGAGGCAGTGATCCAGTAGAATCCCATGAGTAGAAACAGCCTCTTCTGATATTTGCCAAAGGTGCTGATTTGGCTGCGAATTTCCCGAAAGGTGCCATATTATTATTCCTTTTCCAAGGGAATAGTGTTAAACTGTAAGACTGCATCGCGTATAGGATCTTATTCCATCGTAATATTATTTTATGGGATCATATTTAAAATATAATTTTATGGCATTTTTAAGAAAAACCCTTTCTATCATTCAAAAGAAGCAAATTTTAACATTTTAAGGAAATACACTTGCATCTGATAGCTTAATCAATTTGTCACTTGATCGGGATATACTAAAATTAAGTAAATCAGATATCATTTAATTTTTTTTCAGAAATAGATACTGGTACTCCTTTATAACCTACATGTATCTGCATGCGCTGCAGATGCTTAAAGTGGCGTACTCCAGCACAAGTTGCACAACATGCCGCCATTAGGGCTCCATAGCTTACTAAAATTAAGCTGATCAGACTGTAATAAGTTGAGTTTATAAGTCCAACACAAACTGAATTCCGAAAATCCATCACTGTTTCACCAATTACTCTGCAGTCTAAACCATTAAAGGTGCCGGCTGTAAGATTAGTGATTGAATTGAAATTGCTTTGTAAAATAGTGGAGTAGGTGGTAATATTTGCTTGTGTGTTCTTAAAATTGGTGTCATAAGTAGAAATGGAAGTACCGAGGCCGGTTAGAGCTGTCAGGACTCCATTCATATTGGTTTTTCTAACGATATTCCAATTGTTCTCTAAATTAACAATATACTTGTAATAATTACAATTGTTACTTCCATAACGAGTTGCTAAATCTATAGCGAAGGAAGAATCACCCGATGAACTTTCCATTTCATTCATAATTTAGTAACAACCCAAGGGACAGGTCGCAGTATTTGAAAGGGTCAAACATGGAGGATTTTGAGCCTTACCGCCTGGACATGAAGAGACTTGTAATGAAGGTAACCAAGAATCTCCATTTACATTTACAGGATTAGTACACGTAGGATCCAAAGCAAAACTGACTAATTTAACTCCAGTGAGAAAATTTATAGCGATTGTATCATTTACATCCAATAGTTGGGCATTGAGCACCTGATTTACTATATTTGTCCCTGAAGTAAATGGAGCATTCAAATTGGCTGAGGAGTAATCAGGGATCTTCGTATTAAAAAGTTGAATGTTCTGCGATATTAGGAGTAAATTGGCAAATGAGGTATTGAATGAAGGTTAAATTTTATCCATAATCCATCCATTGCCATCTGACATGCAATTTGATAAAAAATTTCCGAGTTGTCCAACTCCTAGATTAGCGAAGAAAGTTGCAGTGGTACTGCCTGAAGCAAACTGATGATCTGCATAAGAGCATATCTGTGACAAATTGGGAGCTATGGCAGCAATTAATATCAAAAGCGCAAAGGATATAAAAGATAGAAAGAGCATAAAGCCACATGTAAGATACATAATAAGCCTCACCTTTACAACTGAATAGCAAGCTAAAATTATTGAAGCTAGGCAGCCTAACAGAGCCAATCCAATAAACATGCCATATAAGACTTGTAATAACATGATTATTTGATTAAATAGTTGATTATTCTGAATATTAAGGGTATTACGTTGAAGAAAGGTCCAAATATGTTGATAAAACTATTTACATTGGATTCAAGGGTATTAATACTATTCAATGTGGTCGTAATTTGGGCTGATACTGTGGATTGAGTCGTGGCTGATAAATTAGCCCAAGCACTGATCATGGGATCAAGGATATTATTGATTTAATTGAAGATAAGGGAAGTTACTGAATATATATTACCTAAAATGGTTGAAGAAACTGTAGGCGGACCGTAAAAGGATGTCTTAAAGATTGAGTTTATATTCGTATATCCCGCGATGGTTCCGTCTGAGGAAAAAGCATTAGAATAAACTGCGCCGGTATATGTTGTGTAGGTGTTGTTGACGGATAATTGAAAAGCATTTTGATTTACTCTAACATTTCCTGCATTATTCAATGACTAAACTAATGATATCTTTACATTTTGATTTTGTATCCACATGGTGTTAAAGCTCGAATTAAAACTGGATAAATCTGTGGCAAGAGGAGCAATCCCCACGAAAAATCTATTCGCGACAGTGGGTGACAATCTTCCGTTTAGGATATCATCGCCAATAGCTGTCATTTTGCAGCCAATATCATTGAAGTTATAAACGATATCTGTTCCGTGAATACTGCCTATAATTCCTCCAGCCAATACGACAAGATAAAATACTATAGCACAATAGGATGTCCACTTCAATTAAACTTTACCATACATCTCTTTTTCAGGTTTACGGCATTTGCTGCAGGAAGGATGCTTTTCTAAGTCAATATTTTGTTACCCGGCCACGCACAACAGCAGCACAGAGGAATCCAAATGATGAGCGCTATAATATAGGCGATGATATGTGGTATAATAATCAAGATTGTTTGCGTTTTTATTTTAGTAAAGTCTTTCGAGATGAGTATTGTCTCGATATCTTGTGTGGATAAATAAGAGTATTGATTAATATAACTTTGACTCGTGCTTATTTAACTCGAGGTAAAATTTGCATTGTAGAAGCTACAAATAGCGCTGCGATAAGCGTTCCGGGTTGTTTGTATATGGGTATCAGCTATAGTTATTTGTGTTATGGAAACCTTAAGCAGGCAGAAAAAAATAATGAGAAACAACCCTGTGTGAGAGCAAATGAATTGATTATGCTGTTTAAGTGACATCTGAGCTACTTTTTTCAAACGTTGTATTATAATACAAATCATTTAATCAGGTTATTGTTTAATTTAAACATCTATTAATTTCATATCATTTTCTGGTTGAATATATAGTTTATTGATATATCATCATTCATCAATGAAATAATTTATGTCCTTTTTCATCTTTGTCATAATCTGTGATACTTTTTTTCAAATAGACGTTTGGATGATCGCAGATATCTATATTTATTGAAGGATCACTTTCGTTCAAAGATTTATTTTTATATAATTTTGTCTTCCGTTCCTCTACTATTTCTTTTTGCTGATACTCCTGCACTTTTTACATCATTTTCTTTCTCTCTCGTACTAAGTGAAGATTTTCCTTTTTTAAAAAGGCGATTTCATCCTCATATCGTTTGAATTAGTGCTTATAAAATTATCGTACTGTATTATCCTTATTATCAATGGCTTTTTCCAAAATATTTTTAAGATCTTTATTCATTTTAATGTGGTTATTGATCTGCTACTAAAGCTCTCCGGTTTTTTATTTATAAAAAAGAAGCTATTAAGAGTATATCATTTGAATATATTAAGCAGTTATGTACTTTTTGTTGGTGGGGTGCATCTGCTACCTTTGGCATAAGTTTTCTATATGGTAGTCTTCGAACAGATCTTGCATGGATTTGGAAGAGGTTCCAATTTTTCTATTTTTATCCACCTTTTCTCCGATCTTCTATTTTTTGTCCCCCAATTTTTATCTTAAACTTCGTTAATGCCTCATACTTCTTTCTTCTTCAAATTAAAATTATTCCTTTTAGTCATAAAAAATAGAAATATCTTGCTTTAGCATCTTATTTTCATTTTTCAATTGATGGATTATTTTATTCTCTAAAAATTGCGTATTTTGAGTTGTACAGAATGAATTTGAGTTTGATCTATTCATGTTCAGCTTTAGGATTGTCAATTCATATGCTGCGACTTTTTAATTAAGAGATTCAATTTGCTTTGAGCAATTGTGATGCTTTTTGTATTCTTAGTTTATGGAAGATATCTATTGTTGTAAATAAATTATTTTGTTTTCTCTATTTTTTAAGGTATTTTTTAATTAAATGAATTTGTTGCTAATTTGCTGATAGTCTTTCAGTAGATCTGCGTGCTTTAATCCCATTTCTTCTAGTTGTTTGCAAAATTGTTACTTTTCCTATTTCAACATCATCTTCTGTCTAACTTACTCATTCAATTCCTTATTTTTATTTTAAATATTTATTTGATTGTTTTACAAATCTTTTCTCATATTTTTTTCTGATTCCGCCTTATTGATCAACTATAAGCGAATGCTCTCCACTTTTCGATTCAGATTATTCATCTATTCTTGATAATAACGGTTAATCTCTAACAGTTTAATGATTTCTCCTTCATACTACTGCAATTTTTCACTTCTATTTCTAATCACTGACTCATTCTACAAAATTATTTTTTTATGACGTTTTAATTCAAAAGACACTTCTTCAAAAGTTTTTTGCAATTATGCAAAAGACTAATGTAGCTATTCAATATTCATCTATTTATTACTAAGAACGCCTTGCAATCTCTATATTTAGAGTTACTTTTCATTGAAACCATTTTCAATGTTCATCAATTATCGCCGTTTTTTATCATCATCATAAAGTCTATAAGTTAATTCACTCAACTCTTAGTTTTTCTTCATCAGTATATCTTTCAATTTTTCGTTTTCCATAGTTAATGTTGAGTATTATCCTAAATTTTATTTTTTATCCAGCATTAAATCAGTTAAAATCATGATTTAATTATTCTTTTTGCTCAATATATCTTCAAACATTTCTTTTTAATGTCTATAATCCTCAATTTTTTAAATTTATCTTCTTAAATTTTAATTTTAAATCGCTATCCTATTTAATTATTATTCACTTTACATTAATTTATAAGTTAAATTTTAGTTTTTGTTCGTGAGTATCATTTATTACCGCTAAAGAGTAAAAATATGTTTACGTAGATCTTAAAGTTATCGTTGGGTTTCTTTGTCTTAAGATTTATAATTAATTTGAGATGAATATGATGCCTTTTATTTAGCTTCTTCTCTATGATCCTTACCCATCAACTCTTCTTTTAAATGTCTAACAATAAAATCTTTATTGCTGATATCCATTTAAAGATTATTTATTTGATCGAATAAATTGCTAATCTTTTCATCTTTTTCTATTGTTTAATTTTAAAGTTTGTCACGAAGCTCCATAATCTACAAATGGGCAGTACTGAGGCACTTGTTATTGGTTTAATTTGTTGCATTAAGTTGAGTATTCAAATTAGTCACTTATCTTTCTAAACTTATAATTCGTTCATTATAGGCTTTTATTAAAATTTAATTTTCATTGCCAATCGTTTTTGTTTCTTTTAAAATTGAAGCTTTTTTAATATCGGCTGACTAAGGTTGTTGTTAGTAAAATCTCTAACAATTAAAATTGTGATCAATGACCTCTGAAAATTATTGCTGAAAGTGTGAAGGATTTAGATTGATTTTTTAATTCTAATCTTGAAACATTGACAATAGAACTGGGTTTTTATGAATACCAGAATGTATTGATATATTCTCACAGTCTTTAATATTATTATGAGGCTAGATCAAGTTAATCTAAATATTTTCGAGTTTCTTTTTATATCTTTACTTCGGTTATAATTAGGGTCCTAATCTTTCATTGATATAATTTTGAAGTTATAAAACTTGCTTGTTGAGTTGATGATTTATTTCATCACTGTTTCTTAGTTTTTGCTCTAATTATTTATACTGAAGAGACAAATTGCTATATCTTGATTATGCTTCCTATAATTTCTTTATGAGTGTTAAATTTTAGCGATTTTTGGGATTTAATTACTCTTTATTATTCCATATCGCATGTTATTCTATGCTAGATTTACTGATTACTTCATGGCCTTCGCCTTCAGCCATAATTTTTGGATATTTTGCCTTTTTATTATCATTTTACTATTGCTTTTTTTAACCGTTAGAGTCATAGACTTTTTTTATTTGACCGTAATCAAATCGAATTCTTGGAGTCGAAGGACTTATAATCATTCTGAGATCATTGATATCATTTTTAATAATTAAAGGCCTGTCAGTCATTTGAATGGCCCATCCCCTTTCAGTGGCGACATGACTGCAATAAATAAAATTATTTTGAAGGGAATGATGCGCATTATTTAGAGCAATAGTCTTTTGGCTGGGCGTAAATGATTATTTATTGATATTTTAATTAATATTGTCTAAAGATTTAAAATTATGGGCATGGGCAATGAAATTGTTGAATTTGATAGTCTCAGGCATGTCACTATTGACTTGTGGTGGGGAATAACCAAAGCGTTGTAATCGAGAGCTATTTGGTATAATTGTGGAATCATAGTTACCCTGATTAGATTTCAAAGTAAATTGTTTATTGATTTTCCTTTTTGTATTTTCTCTGCAAAAAAATAAATTATTCGTCCCATTTGCTTACTATTTTTTATTCTCAGTTAAATTAATTTGCATTTTTTTATGATTTCCGAATGTATTAGCCACTATCGATTTGTGTTCAAGCGTTAATTGGTTAAAATTATGAAAAGATTGACTATTAGGTTATTTGGATTCACAATTAAATGGAATCTTCGACATATTGACATTATTGATATGTGTAGATTTATTCTGGAGTTTTATCTATTTAGACAGTTTACGGGAGGGAGACTCTTCATTAGCCAATTGAGAGTTATGGTTAATTAAATTGGCGGAGTAAGGCTAAACAATTTTATTGCGGGTTAATGAAAATTTCATTTGTAATAATGTTAACTATTATCAGTAAGAGCAATGTGGTGGCTTTCACCTTAAATTAAAAACAAAATAAAAACAATGATCACAAGCTATCAGGTAAACATTTCATGAATATTTTATTTTTGCTGTTTATGACTTTTGATCATGTTCGTTCAAATCTTAGTCATCTGATTTTTAGGATTTCTCCTCATTTTAGTGATTTTATAATAAATAATGGGCTATCTCATTTGATCTTTTCATGCTTTCTTCCTCTTGCTTATATAATGAAAAGTTAATGCCAAAAGATTGATTTTTCAAATTATTTTGCCCTCCTACGATCAGCATCATTCCCGGTATCAAAAACGCGAAGCCTAGGCAAGTTATTCCCGAATAAATGACTTCAATTGAAAATACATGATAGATGAGGGTTGTGATAATAATCTAAAAGCAAGAGGCCACATTTCTGATAAATTATGAAAATAATTTATCCACTAAAATATTTCCCACCATTAAGTTAATTCCCAACATAATAGATACATAAAAAATACTCACGTAATTTTATTAAGTGAAAAGACCCATGACACCGTTGGTTGGATTGAAACTAAATTCATCTCCTCCAAAGAAATATCCAAAGGTTATAAGGTTTATCACAGTGCAAATGTTATAAATAAATAAGTTGGAAAACTGAGGAGTTTTTGGAAGCGCGTAATGGCTGTCGAAGTATAGAATTACTAAAGCACCACCTATAGCTAATAAATCTCCAAGTAATCTTTGTAAAGGGGGATTTGAAAGATAGTAAATTTCTTATATTTAAACCGTAGGCAAAATAATTGAGTCCCAAAGGGCCATGAGAATTCCAATTGTTACCAAAAACACTCCTCCCATTTCAGCCTAATGATAGGCTTGCTTAGTAGCAAACTTAAAGATGGAAATAAAGTAAAACTTTAATCTGAGAAAGCAGAAGCTATGTGATCGTGCAGTTAATTTAATGGCCATGGCTCCAAACAGTACCCAGACGCAGTAGTTGATGGAGCAAATAAAGTGTGCTTGAAGATTTTATCTATTTAGTAAGTTTATGAATTTTTCCTTTTTATCTTTTATATTTCGTTGCTCGTACATCACAAAAGGAATCAAGAGAATGGACATGTTGAAGAGACGCCACGCTGATCGAATGATTCCTTAGGAACGGATGTCATGAGTCATCCAGCAGGGAACAATAGCATTATTGATAGCATTCAAGATGAGCAAAAACCAAACGATAAAAGATGAGAATTAAATTGACTCAAAGATTTATTGATTTTAATCGATTAGGGATAGGCCTCTAGTCATTTGATTTTTTGAAACAACTGATTGATAATGTTTTGGATAATTTGAGGAAGATAAGTGACTCAATATCTCGGCGAGCATTCTTTAACTATCTTTCTTCTTGATTAGTTTGGCTGAAACTTACTTTTAAAAATACTGAGTTTTCGTTCGATTCATAGTTCCCGGAATTTATGAAGGCGAAGGCATTTCATTGTCGTTTTATGTTTGGCTTTTACATTTTTACATTTTGATCATTGAATCACTGAGTTAGTTTATTTATTTTTGCCCACCTCTGATATTTGAATGATCTTGAAATGTTTCAAAGCGTGGAATTTTATCCCTGTTTCTCGCTTATATTAAAGATTATGTTTATTATTCTTGCTCACTTGAAATCATATATATTATTAATACTATTGTTTTTGCACAATTATTGGAGAGACAAGAAACGGATGGAGATATCAAATTTTCAAATTAAGGATAAATAACTTATTAATTGCTGCAATATGAATTCGTAAGCATTTAGAGAGGATATTAAAATGTAGGTTCAATATCATTTTATCTCTCGAATGTTCGTCTTTACTGCATTTTTCATTAGAGTATTATAGACTTGCTGGAGTTACGCGAGCTATTAGCTTTCCATTTGATTCTGGAGATCATATTGATTCTTTTACTTTCCCAGCAGCTCCTTCTGAAGCTCCAGATTTGTTGTTTATATTATGAGTCTTTCCTGGAGAAGCTTCAACTTTTATGTTTAGAATTATTTTTAGAGTTACTCCTGTTCGCTCATTAGACAATTATATATTTAAATAAAATTTGCTAAAAAGTAATAATTTAAATAGATTTAAGGAAATCAAGAAAGATTTGTTGAATCACTTAATGAATATTCTCCAGTGAAATTATTTTTTGATAAATAAATGCAATAATTAGCATCCTTAAAATATTTTAATAAATATTTTAATATCACGTTGGATAATATAACACCTTTCCTCTGCAAAATACAATAATTTAGTTGGTTACAATATAATCTTCACTTCCATTTTTTAGCAGTCGAGAAATTGAATAATATTCAAATCGAAGTAACTTTGGAAAAATGCCAGATTCCTGGTTTGTAATTTGATTGACATGAAATGATTGTCTTGCCTTCATTAAGCGCTTGGTGTTCCTTTTTCTATATTGTATGTTATTTAAGGATTATCCATTTCATTATGCTCTTCTTTTTGATTTAATTTTTCATCTTTCTCTGATTATTTATTCCAATTTGCTTGTCGAAGTTTGCTTCTCTCTATCTTGCTCTTTCAATTTCCCTACAAATTCATTATTTTTATTTTTACCGTTATTCAGAGCATGGAGATGCACTTCTTAGATACAATACTTAAAATTTGGTGAGGGTAGTTGAAATTAATATCGGCTTTAAATACCTTAAGGTAGATGATTATCTTTCTTATCCTTATTAAAAATACTGAATCATCGGTTGAATTCGTCTTGATTTTAGTTTCGCCCTTTACAGCAAATAATGTCTAAGAATTTAGGGAAAAGAATTATCTTTTTTATATTTAAGTCCCAAAATCAAAGAGAGGATGAAAGCATTTCTTGTGAAGACCAAGATCATTCAAATTATGTGCTGATTTCTTCAAAATAAATGCTGACACTACCATCTTCGTTGCAAATTAAAAGAAGACTTATTTTCGTGGTCTTCAGCAATAATTCTGTCTTTTAGGCAAGGATTTTAATTGACTTAACTGTTTAAATATGAGGTTATATGTTTGTAAGATCAATTGCTCATTTGGAACTGTATTCTTTCTCATTCACCTCCTCCTTCTACTCCTTCACCTCTGTGTTTTACTATTCCTCCTTCTCCTCAGATGAAAATGGTCGGGTATCCTGCTAACTTGGCGCAAATTAAGAAGTGCGTTAGGGTGTCTTTGAGTTTTCCTCCTTTTCCTCCTTTTCCTTCTTAAATGTATATTAAGCTGGTTGATTGGAAGAGGGACTTGATGAAGAGGGACTTGATGCTGATTACTCAAATTTAGGTGTCACTTACTCCTCCTCAGATGCAAATGGTCGGGTATCCTGCTAACTTGGCGCAAATTAAGAAGTGCGTTAGGGTGTCTTTGAGTTTTCCTCCTTTTCCTCCTTTTCCTTCTTAAATGTATATTAAGCTGGTTGATTGGAAGAGGGACTT
>Ga0302186_10000781_pt1 | contig 27569 bp, 18 predicted proteins | sample II_Bog_E1_2_FD_198782 | JGI IMG/M metagenome (GOLD analysis project Ga0302186, IMG submission 198782) | Peat permafrost microbial communities from Stordalen Mire near Abisko, Sweden - II_Bog_E1_1 | ecosystem: Environmental > Terrestrial > Soil > Wetlands > Peat | place: Sweden: Abisko... | reverse complement strand
AAAAATCATTACAAAAAACAAAAAATTTAACGGTTTTATTTATGTCGTAAATTTTTTTTATTCATCTTGTTAAATTTATTTCAAAAAAACAATAACTCCCTCATCACATTTATTAATTTTATTAGGTTTTCATCAGGCTCTTCTTTAAAAACAAAATCCATCATTCTTTGTTAATTTTATTTCCTAAAAAATGTCTCACAGCCGTATATCTCCAAAAAACCATTCCCCCATAATGAATGCTCCCAATCCACACTTTCAGGACCCCAATCCGCCCATTAAAAACTCTCTTCAAAACATCAACCACCGTATTTCTGATTCCGCTAATCATCACCCAGATTCTATTTCTCTCAATCAGAAACCTAAATCACCCAGCAAAGCTTCAACAGATTGCCCAAATAAAGAGAAATCTGAGTCCTTCTTAGATTATAAGGCTATTCGTGGGAATATCCCAAATTTCGATAAGATGTACTCGAAATCCTTGAATTCGAAGTTCCGAACTCTTGATAAATTGGAATCATTGTTCCAGACTTTCCTCATGGAAAATGCACCTGATGATTTTTTCAAGGATATTCCTGCCATTGAGAATCCTGAGATGAATATCGATTCAAAGCAGAAATCATTAAAAGAAAAGAATTTGACAATGAAAGAAGAAAATCACCAAACTTTAACACATTCCAACCTAAATACTTCTCAAAATGATCAAGATGAAAAACATATGAAGTTCAAGAACATAATCAAGGATTATTTCAACAAGAATTCGAAGTTCCCTTGTTTTCAGACTGAATTCATCATCGACCTCACAGAAGACCATTCAGATAGAATAACAGCCATGCATCTCCTCGACAATGAAACTCTGGTCACAGGGGGTCTTGATTCGACGATAAGAGTCTGGGATACCAAATCAGGAGAACAGACAATGCTTTTGAGAGGACATTCAAAAAGAATCAGCGCACTTGCTAGTCCATCGGGAAAAGATATTTTATTCAGTGCTAGCTTCGATTGCTCCATTAAAGTATGGGATTTGAAGCAGAAGAAGGAAGCATTTACTAGAGAAGATGCCCATCCGGCTGAAATTCGAGCTCTCGCGATCTTAATTGATGACGCCAATTTTTATTTAATTTCGGGAGGGGAAAATAAATGTCTGGTGGTATGGGTATGGAGTAAAAAAATGGACAAAACTCAAGAAACTCATGAATTGGACAGAATCCGCGAAATCACGACTTATGATGTCATTCATTGCATCATAACAATTCATCAGAGGAAAATGACAATTTCTGCTGGGAAATCCCCAATTATTCAGGTTTTCGGTCCTCCAAATGAGGTTTTAAGTCCAAATGAACAAACACAAAATCATTGCTTTAATCCAATAACGGGATTGATAGGACATCAGAAGGAAATCGCTGGCTTGGCAATAAGCTTTGATGAAAAATGGCTGGTGTCTGGTAGTGAAGATAAAACGGTTCGTGTATGGTGTCTCGTGGATTTCACTCAAATCTTGCATTGCGATCAATATTCAGGAGGAATTCTTGGCGTTCTTTTCCTTTCATCTGATAATGAGCCAACAATTATAGCTAGTTATGACAGGAACGATGAGATAAAATACTTTGACTTTTATGAAAAACCGGAGAAAATGGAAAATAATTTGGAAAAATCAAAGAAAATTGAAACAGTTCCTAATAAGCTTCTCAATTTGAAGCAAAAGCTCAGTCATTATAGGAATCTTTTATTATGGAATCCTAATTCGAAATGCTTATATCGAACAGATGGGAAAAATGTCAAAGAAGTTTCGATAACAGATAAAAATGAAAAAATCTTTAATCATAAAGACAAAAACAAAACCATATCCAACCCCACCACTTATAGCGATAATACCCAGGAAAACAGAAATACATTAAATATGAAAAAAAATGTTAGTGAATTTGAGAACAATGAAAGCATTTCCTTGGAAAAGAGAAATACCATGATGACGGAAACGGCTGAAAAAGATCATTTTGGTTCGGTTCTTCTCTTCACGCAAGACTCCAGACAATTGATTTTCACATATTTGAAGACCTCAATCTATCGGCAGGATTTGGACTCAAAAAGTTCCCCCAAAAAACCAAAAATATTGAATTCGACTCATACATGTGCTATTAATAGTCTAGTCCTTGCAAATGTGGAATCTCGATTGATTTCTGGTGATATAGAAGGAAAACTGGAGATTCTTGATTTGAAAACGGATCAAATACTTAAAATAATTTGTAAGGATTATGACAAAGGACTCCTCGAGGGAAAAATGGACAACATAATATTTGCTACAAAAACTAAAACTATATCATATTTTAATATGAATAATTTGAAAAAGACAGAAAATGATGAGCAAAATCCAAATCGCATAAGCTGGCCATACCCAGAATGTATAAGCTTTGATGGGCAGCCTCATAAGGAGAAAATCAATTGTCTTACTGGTGCCAATAACTTCGGAACGATCATTTCAGGCTCTGATGATGGAATGATTATATTATGGGATTTCAGCTCCAGAAGAAGAATTGCTTTTTTGGAAGGCCATTTAAGCCGTGTTACAAGCATTTTTGTAAATTATGAGAAAAACCTCTTATTTTCAACCAGTGAGAAAGAATGTATCTCTTGGGATCTGAAATCAGATCAGAAAAACTTCAGAATTGAGCTGGAGATCGGGAATATAATAGCAACCAACTCGAAAATCCTCCTGAAACAAAACAAAGATCAGAAAAATATTGAAATCATCGAGATCAACGAGATCAACCCTGAGAAAGTCAAAGTCATAGCTTTTCTGGAAAGAGACCCTGCGAATCTAGAATCTTTGGCTTTAAGTCCAAATAACAATGCCATTGTAGCAAGTTTTGCTAATGATACTATATATGTTTGGGAAATCAACAAGCCAAAAACATTGGAATTGGAACAGGCTCATTTAGGTCCAGTGAGCTTTTTGAAAGTCCTTAGCAAGAATGAATTAGCTAGTTTCGGCAAAGATGATATCATAAGAATATGGGATTTAGAAAAGAAATGCCTCAAAAACGAGATCCCAATGAAAGATGTTTCCTGTATGCAAAATAATGAAAAGAAGAAGACTGAGTTGATTATCGCTAGAAATTCAATAATGGAGAAAATCAATCTTGATACTGGAGGAGTGGAAGGGAAAAGCATTGAAATTGGGAGGAAAAAAGGGATCATCAATCATATAGAAGTTTTTGATAATTTCATAATATCAAGTGGACATTCTGGAGAATATGGTTCCATTAGATTTTGGGAATATGATGAAAATACTCGGAATTATGAATCTGTCTTTGAAAACAATGAAGCACATCATGAAGAAGTCAAAAATTTGAAACTGCTCCATGGAAAAGGCATTAAAAGATTGATTTCCACAGGGGTTGATGGTGCGAAAGCCTGGAAATTCGATGCTAATAAACTCGAGAGTTATACTTTGATTGAAAAAGAGATTAAGGGGAAAAGTTCGAAATTCGATGATAATAAACAGGAGAGTTATACTTTGAATGAAAAAGATATTAAGGGGAAAAGCTATGATCTTATAAGAGTCGATAATGAAAAGCTACGGGTTATGGTCAATGATGGGAAAGATTTGAAAATATGGCTTTTTAATGAGCAAGGGGAGTTTTCTAAAGAAAAAGATTGGATTATGGAGTCAGGTGAAATAAAGGATTTTGCTATGAATCTTGATAAAGTATTGATTGTAATTGGTCAGGATCAAAAACTTAATGTCTTGAAAGGCTCTATAGAGACAAGAGCGTTGGAAAAAATAGAAATTGGTGAAGATATTAAAAACCTCACATGCTTTCATATAGATAGTATCCATTGGAGATTAATTGTCGGGAACTCATTAGGAAGGATCATGGTTTGGAACTTCGAGGAATCTATAATTGATAAAGAAAAGAACAAGGATTTCGAGCTAAAAACGACTAATTTGAAATATAAAATCATATCCATGGCTCTTTCACCGAAAAAGAAGAAAATCTTGACGTTTTGCAATTTTTATTGCATGATCTGGGATATCAACACCAAGAAAAAGCTTCAAGTTATTGAGGAAACTGAATATAATTGTCATGCTATGAGTCTAGATGAGTCTTTCTTGATTATAGGCACCACAAGTGGATGGGTCAAGTTTTGGAATATGAAAGATTGGAATATGAAAGATTTGACTTTAGAACCCTCATATAAAATATTCAATCACAAAATAATGAATATTTTCTACGTTTCCGAAAATGAGGTCTTGATAGAAAACACAGGAATTGAGAAAGACAAGCATCAGAATAATTTGATTCTTTTGAATAAAAAGAATGAGCTAACGCATTGTAAAAACCCTCAGAATGATAAGACTAATTTAGATCAATTAGGCCAATTCCAAAAGAGACCTCAAGATATAGAAATTTATTTAAGCACTTCAAATTTCCAAAATTTCGATAATAAAAGAAATTCAGAGAATAGAGACGAGAAATTCCTTCTCCATGATGAAAATCCAAAGAAAAATCAATCAAAGCTTCTTAAAAACAAGAATAAATGCAAAATATATCCTGATGGCCTTCCAATTAATCCATGGTGTATCGTTGATACCATCGAAATTGAATCAATTGTGCCATTGTTTGCTGAAAAAAAAGTCTTCATTCTTTTCAAAAACAAAGAACATCTTAACTTTCAAATCTTTGATTTAAACCTGGGTGAATTAGAATATATTGAGAACAAAAAGGATGCTAAAGATTATTATTCGGCTTTATTATTGAATCAAAAAAATAATCAAATAATCACTGGAAGTAAAAACGGGGTAATTTCAATTCGCGATCTCAAGAAAACCCTCGAAAATCCTAACCAAGATTCCCATATTATTTATCTTTACGGTCATAATTATCCTGTAGTTTTTCTTAAAGTCTTTCCCAATAAAAATTACAAAATAAACGAAATGGGTAAAGAAAAAAGAAAAAACAATGAAAATTACAAAATAAACGAAATGGGTAAAGAAAAAAGAAAAAACAATTACAAAATAAACGAAATGGATGAAGAAAAAAGAAAAAACAAGGTCTTTTCTATGAGTGAAAATATTGAGAATCTCGATCTTACTTTAAGGATCTGGGATCTGGATTTAATGGTTTGTTGTATGGTGATCAAGGAATGTAAGACAATCTTTAGGAAAATCGAGCTTTTGCCATCTAAATCGGGAAAAAGCCTGGCATTCGACGGTCGAAACATCATTGATTTCAAAAACGAATACATCATTTCCAATATAAATCGCGATTTACCTATAAAAGACTTCTTTTTAAATGATAACAATGAAATTATATATCAATTGAAGGCTGGTGATAATGATTTTGAAGTGTTGATAGTTCCTATATTGAATTTCCTAGGGGCGAGCAAAAATTTCTTCGGGTTTAAAAATGGCCTCAAGGAAATCGAGCTTTCAATGAATAAGAATTATTCAATCACTCCATTTGAATTCAATCTACTCCATGTTTTCGCTCTTTTTGAAAATCTCCAACAAAAGGGTCTCGATCTTTTAGATTATCAGAGTTTTTTGAAACTGAAGCTATCTTTACAACCGTTTCTCTCAATAGATTTCGAAGGAAAAACATGTTTTGATTATTTGTTGATGAATAATAAAATTATTGCGTTAAAAAGCCTTTTTCAAATTTTTTTCACAGCCATGCAGAACAATATAACTCCTTTTTTCAATAATAATTTTTACCTCAAGACTAAATTCTTCAGGTATGAATTTTCATCTCAATTCAATGGTGGATTTCTGGAATTCCTGAAGAAATTGATCGAGTTATTCCAAGAAGACACTCAAATACTTGATAAGATTTTCGAGTATTCCTTTGTTCCTTTAGAAAGCTCATACTATAAGAGGCTAACGTTGGACATTGATTTGAAAGAACCCATATTTATGACAACTGATGATTTTGGTTGGTTGACCAATGAGCAGGAAGTGAACTTAAAAATAAAGGAAAAATTACGCAAAAGAGGCTGTCTATCATTTTTGACAAGATTCTTCAATATCGATGAATTCAAAACAGAGGTTAAAAAATCTAAACATAAATGTGAATTGATATGTAGCGTGATATTAATGAAAGGGATCCTTGATATCACAGATACAACTTGTGATATATGGGATTTGATTTTGGATCTGGATACGAGCAATCGCATCTTCAATAATAAAGTGCTTGGAATGGTGATCCAACATAAATGGCATTCCTATGCAAAAAATGATTATATCAAGGAGGCAATCCAATATTTATGCTCTTTCGTTATTTATATCACGAATTTCGTCTATATTTACCCTCAAAGACAAGATGAAACCGATGGGGATTATTACGTGAAGGTTTCAATGATTTTAGAAATCATAACATTGGTTTTCTTTGTTCTCTATTCTAAGGAGGAAATCAAGCAAATATATTGGAATGGTTGGAAAAAATACTTTTCATTTTTCTGGAATTGGATCGATATTTGTGTGATATTGGGTACTTTTTCTTCTTTAATACTGGATTTGATTTCTATGAAAGTAAATATGATCCCTTATCCATTGAAGCTTCTTGTTGCCATTACATTGCTATTTTTATGGGCAAGAATGCTTTCTTATTCCAGAGGCATCAAAGGAAGTGGGTTTCTTATCCGATTAGTTGGACAGGTGATTATAGATATCCGATATTTTGTGATCATGATCTTCTTAGCCGTGCTTGCCTTTGCGAGTTCCGGATACGTGCTGCAAATAGATTATGTTTTTTCACAGTACTTTTTCTTCAATATTTTCTATAGACTTATGCTTAATGATTTCGGAGGGTATGATGTGGCTGTGGCGCCAGAAGATGGAACACCCCTATGGCTCCTGATGATTATAATTACTTTGGTCCTTTCTATCATAATGTTGAATCTGTTGATTTCTATTATTGGAGGTACTTATGCGAATGTCTTTGAATCTCGAAATTCAATGAGAAACATCGAATTGTTCAATGTAATTCAAGAAATTGATAAATTCAAAATCTTGAAGAGAAAAGAATATGACTCACTAAAAAAAAAGGGAATTCTGGGAAATTATCTCATTTGCTTCCATACTAACTCGCAATTCGCACAAGAAGAGCAAAAAGAGGATCATATTTTAAAGGATGTTCATGCGCTAGAGGAGAAATTGGATGTAAATAGCCGACAGATTGATGATGCGTTTAGAAATATTGAAGAAATTAAGAAAAGTTTTGAACTTAATTCGTTTAAAACGAATCAAACTCTGGAAGAAATCAAGATGCTCCTGCAAGGTTTGACTAAGGAAAAGGATTAAAAATTAAAGAAGGATTCTGTCAAAGAAAATTAATATTAAAATAACAAATTATGAATAATTAATATTCCCGATGCTGAGTCGGATAGAAATTATGGAAAAAGATGTTTTTTATCTGTTTTTCTTTTTTAAATTTTTTCAAAAAAAAAACAAATTTTTGACTGCTATATAAATTAAATAAGGATAAAAATGATGATTATTTATAATACTTTTTTTTTTTAATTATTTTATATTTTTATTAATTATTTTTTTTTTTTAAAAAAAACCTTTGCTTAAATTAAAAAAGGTACTTTATTTTTTGGAACTTTTAATTTTGATATTTTCCCTTAAATTCCAATTTAAATATTTCTTTATGATATTATTTTTTTATAATTATTCTCAATTTTATAAGCTCAATGTTCAAAATTTCGAAGTTTTTCCTTCACTTTTTTTTCATCATAGTCTTCTTCAATATCCAATCCTTTTCAACCCAATCTCAAGTACATTTAAATTCTTGTAAGGATCAAACAATTGCAAAGACAATATATGAAAAGAACGGAGTTGAACTATCATTTATCTTCTCAATAAAGGACTCAAACTTCTCATTCCAAATAAAACAGCCATTCAACCCCTTAATATATTGGACCCATCCTTCCAAGAATCACCAGGAATTCATTCAAACCTATCCAATTTTCTCCGCATTTGATGACTTAACAGAAATCATGAATTTTATGATCGGTATCATTGAAAACAAAGAATATCAGATCCAAATAGATTCCAAAGGGGTTAATTTCACACTCATTTTGAAAGTTTTCAAGAAAAACATTCATTTTTATTTACCAACGAATGAAATAAAGGACCTGGAAGGAATAGTGGTTGAAATGTCCCAATTATTCATAGAGCATGTGAGTTCCAGTTCAACTCCTTCATTTTATGAGGAATCTGAAATCCTTTATCAAAAAGAATTCGACCTCATTCATGATTGGATAGATCCCAAGAAATCCATCAGACTGACACTTCTTTACAAGGGAAAAACTGACGGATTTTCAAGTGAGGATTTTCATAAGAAGTGTGATGATAAGGGACCAACTTTAACTTTGGTGGAATCACATTTGAAGAAACGTTTCGGAGGTTTCACTTATATCCCATGGAACAGAAAGTCACGATGGGGACAAGATGGGAATGCATTTCTTTTCAGTTTGACTCATCAATTAAAATTTAAAGAAAAAAATGGAAATCCCTATAGTGTTTATTCTGATTCGCATAGTGGACCAGCTTTTGGTGAAGGATATGATCTTTATTTGTCAGATCATTGTGCTGCAAATTTTAACTCCAAAACAAACCTCGGGAGTAGTTATGAGGCTTTTGGAACTGAAAAGATCTCAAGTCAGACAGTTTTGGCAGGGGACATCAATTTTTTTGTGACAGCTTTGGAGGTGTATCTTATTGAGTTTTAGAAGTATGACTTTTATGTTTTTAATAATTAAACTATTTTTTGATATTATCCTGCTGGAGCGCTCTTGCCAATTAAAACCCAGCAAGGATAAAAATTTGATTTACGATTTTTTTTATTTCAACAAAAGCCAAATTCATTTTTCCTTAAATTTAAATTCAAAGCACGTTTTGTGCCGACTCGGATTTTCTGAATTGCCTAAAGTATTTAGTTTTGAGCAGCCCGGAAAAAAATTGTTGATTTGTTTATTTTTACAGAATCCCAAGTTAACGAAAGTTCTGCAAAAATAATTATAAAAACGAAAAAAACTAAACATTTCTTTTCGTACCTAAAACATTTAAAATAAAAAAAATATAATTTTTTAAATTTTAAAAGAAATTTTTAGAATTTAACCTTAAAAAATGAATCGATATTTTTAAAAGGATTATCATTCATTTATTATATTTTCTAAATAACAAAATATTATTCAATAATTTTTCTAAAATTTTAGGTTTAATTCCTTTTTCTATCACTTAGATATTCTTTTATAAAAAGACAACTTTTGTCTTTAACTGAGGTGGATTCCTTTTCCTAGAAAGTCTTTGCACCCCTCCTCCTTCTAAGTCCATTCCCATGTTTTTCTCAAAAGCCTTATGCCCAACATATCCTAAGCATCCAGTATTCAATATATCCATATTCTGATCCCCTCTGCTCGCCTTCAAAAAAATGCATATAAACATCTTACCTTTCATAGGTTCCTTCAATTGAAATTCAGCATAATCGTACCCTTTGACAGTCAGATCAATAAACCCAGCAGGAACTAACACCTCATCCTGCGGGAACTCCCCTTTCTCGAATTTTTCTAAAGTCATTCCGAAGAATTTCTCAATGGAACTAGTTTCTGGCATTTGTTCAGGCAGGAAATATATTGCAGTTATCACTGGAGCTGTGCACATAGACTTTGGGAAGCATTCCAAAAACAAATGAGTAATAAAACACGCCGAACCTTCAGGGAATTTCCCTATTATTGTCAAGTTCTCAGCCTCTCCCACCTCTGAGCTGAAATATCCATCTTCTAAGTCAAATACATTGCGTATTTCACCAGAACATCCATAATGTTGCACCATATGTAAAGGCAAGTACTGGAATTCAGGTGTAAAAATCATGTTATGCAGATATAAACCATTGGGAATGGTTTTTAATTTTTCGACGTTTAGCTTTTCTTTGCAGGAATAAAGGTAGTCTTTTACATCAGGGTATCGGTTCAAGAAATAGATCAAGATCTTTTGATTATCCGCATTCTTAGAGGAAAAAATCGGACTAATTATTTCTGAGTAAAAAAAATCAGTCTTCAGGATTTGACGGAGGGGTTTTTCTGTATTAGCAGTATTATTGAAATAAAACTGCCATTGAGTATTTGGCTTTTCTTTCCAAGAAAGCAACACAAACTTCATCACTTCTTCTGATTGATAGATCTCTTTTCTGTCCTTCTGGATGAAAACTTCCATTGAAGTCTGAAAAAGCAAAGCATCAATGCACCCAAATTTAAGTAGATCAATGAAATTTGCAGGGAAGACCGGATATTTTTCATCCTTTGTTCTCTGATATTTGTCATCATAATCGTATATCACATCACCATTTTGGTCCTCCTCCTCTTTCTTCTTAGCATTCTCATTATAATATTGCAAAGCCTTATGAAAAAGGGAGACAAAATTCTGATATTGATGCTTTAAGTACCCTTTTATAAGCAATTCCATTGTATTTCTCCCAAAAAAGGCTTTTAAAGCTTTGGTATTTTCTGTATTTATCGTCTCTCGTTGGTCTTTGAGGTAGTCTACTGCGTTGGATAAGGCTTTCTCTTGCTCTTCAAATGAAAGTCCTTCTAACCTGAATTGTTTTAAGTCATCTAACAGCTCATTCCCAAGGAAGGTATATGTGATTTCAACTGGAAGTTGCTGATTTTCAAGAAAAGTAATTTTCATGTCTTCTTGATAAGGGCATAAATAAGCCGATTTGAGGCCCTTCAGTTCAACGGCACCTTGGAACCCTGTAAAGTAATTATTGTAGTCAAATTGGATTGGAAAGGGCTTTGCTAAAGTTTTGAAGCTTTCTCTAGCGAAAGGGATCCTGAAGGTAAAATGAAGCATTGTTGAATTATCACCTAGGTATGAAACTTTGGAAACACCGAGGAATTTTATTATCAGTTGACGTGCTTCTGCATACCATTTCTTTTTATTTTCTGACCATGTTTCAACGGCGGTTTTTTCTTGCATTGAAAAAAAAATTAAGAGGAAGCCATATTCTGAACGCCCTTCAAGGAAATCGTCTGTGGAGGTAGCTGAGACGTAAGCTGGGTTTTTGGATGGAGTGCCTCCCATTATGAAATTTCAAGAAATTTTATTTTTATTGTACTTTTGAAAATATTTTTTGATTTAGAAAAAATTATATAAGGAAAAAATGGGTTCAGTATATAATTGCATGAAGCCTCCCCAGAGAAGACCTCAATGCAAAACCGATAAAATATTTTCCTTTTTCTAAAATTGTGATCAAAGATTTTATCCATTTAGGAATTTTCAAGGTAACAATTTTATTATTGGTAATTAATTATTTTTACAACGTTCCCTTATTAAATTTGCTTCAAACTGATTTTCCACTCCCTTAATTTTAACTTCTTTCAATTTGAAATACCCTTTCGTCGAGCTCAGATTATAGGCTTCCTGTAACTTCATCCTTGAATAGCCCACTCGAGGATTAACCAATTTATATTTCTTGACTTTTTCTTCAAAATCATTAATTTGTTTCTCAATTATCTAGTTTTTTTAATTAAAATTATTTAATTTCAATTGGAAAAACTACTGTACCTCCCGATCTTCAAACATTTTCTCATGATTAAAATCTGAGAAAGTTTTCGTTAAAATTTCTAATTCTCGCAGTTTTTGCTCAGGCATCACTTCATATTTCATTCCAAACACACTTTTAGAAGTTAAAGGCCTTCCAGATTGCGTGGATTGTGGTCTGGATTTTCGAATAGTTTCGATATTTTTCCTTAAGGTCTCGCTTTTTTGAAGTTTCTTTATGTATTCATTATCAATTTGGGTTGCGGTTCTTTCATCAATATCACCAATTAAGAGTCCTCTAAATTCTTTAAAATCCCATGGATTGTTTTCGGGTTCATAGATGGGCTTTATAAGATTTTCTACTCATAAAAATTGAAGAATATAAATAAATACCTCTTTGGGAATTGATAATCTTTCAAATAACTCCTGTTTAGTAAGTTTTTTGTTATAAAGTTGCAATAGGTTTTCTTTATTATAGAATTTATATGGAAATCCCTCGTTATTTTCATTATTTGGTGGTGGAGGCAGAACTTTCCCATAAATTTTCTTCTCAAAATTATACATGTTCAAATGGTTTTTCTTCAACACTGCCAATTCCTTCTCTCTTTTCATCAAATTTAGCTGTTTTCTGATGAGATCACCGTTTTTCTCATTCTTGATCTTTTCTCCTATGAATTTCACAGCATCTTCATCATTTTTAATGATCTTATCATTCGCGATAATATCAACTGTTTTCCTCGGTATTCGCGTATAATTATTCCATTCGTTCACTTGAACGTCTCGATTTATGATCTTAACTCCCTTCTTGGCCAACATTTTCTTTATTTCTATGTCTTCAACACTGATTCTATTCAATTTCTCCTCATCTTCATCCCAAATGTTCAACATTTGGTTTGAAGTATATTGCAATCTATTTGTTTCAAGTGTCCGAGCTTCGAGTCTTAATTTATCATCATTTTTGGCAGTTAAAACTCGAATTTTTCTCTTAGTTTCATGGATTTTGCCTTCATTGATTTGTCGTTCCTTTAAGGATTGGATTAAATGCTGTTTGGATTGATTGTCTTTGTGATAAAATTGGAAAATTTTTTTGGAAGCTGTTGCGGGACGGTTCCATGCGTTGTCGTCAATAACTCCATAAAAATCTAAGGTTTTTTTTAGGGGGGCAGGATTTTCTAGTAAATGGAGATTAAGAACTCTCTGAAAGTCTTTAGGAAGAGATTGAAGACTTTGAGTCATGTTTTTTAATGATTTTGAAACTATGTTATTTTTTTTTTAAGGAAAGTCTTGAACTGAATCTGGTTCACAAGAAATTTATAATGAAAAATATATAATTTCTTATAAAATAAGGAAAGCACGTCGACAAAGATAGCAAAAATCAATAATGTAATGTAAAAAATGCCGTTTCAAATTTTTATGACAAAAATATATATATTTAAAATATTATCTCATAAAAAAATTTAGGAGAAAAAAAAATTAAAAGAATGTGCGCAATTCTTCGGGTTTTTTTCTCTTCTTCCCTTTCTGCCTTGTTGGGAACTCTTTCTTTTTGATAGCAAAAATTGACATTTTACTTACATGTAATTCCATTGTATTTTTTTTTTCCAAAAAAACAATATGAAAGTTTATAATTTTTTATATAGTTATGAGGAAAATACACAAAATTCAAGTCAAAACATTAGATTAACTAATTAATATAATTAAAAATCAATTTGATTTTCTCAAAAAATTTTGCAACTGCCTCCTGAAGTGCAACAACCGAAAATTGCTCCTGTGTTTTTCCCGTTAAATTCATCACCAACATCCTCATCCTTCATTTTGCCTAAACACAATTTCGCCCCTTCCCTGAAAATTTCCTCAACTCCTTCTTTTAATTTCGCGCTGCATTCATAATAACAACATTTAATCTTCCCCATCATCTCTTCTATAGATTGTTTTGATAGATGATTGCCATTTTCAATTTCTTCTTCTGTCCTCAAATCTATTTTATTCCCAACAAATATCATATTAGTATCCTTCGAATCAGTCATCAAATCAGGGTACCATTTTTCTAGCGCATTCGTCAAACTATTCCTATCAACAACAGAAAGAACTATTATAAATAAATCAGTCTGATGATAGGACAATCTTCGCATCTCCTTATATTCCTCCTGACCTGCTGTATCCCATAACTCCAATTTAACAAAAGAAGAACCAATTTTCATTTGTGTGAGTTTATTTTCAATAATAGTGGGGACGTACTCATCAAAGAATTCACCTTTGAGAAAACTATGGAGGATACATGTTTTACCCACAGAGGCATCACCTAAAACTACGAACTTCAATTTCCTAACGAAACTGTTGGTGTCACGAGAACTACCACCGTCAGATAGGAATAGTTTGGACATTTATGAATTTTATAATATTGAATTTTCGAAACGAAAAAATGAAAAACGATCAGATATAATTATGAAAAAAACAATATTTTCATAAAAAATTTCAGATAAATTTCGTCAAAACATAAAATTTGAATAATTCCCCAATTCTAATTTTTCGCAAATCCCAAAGCTATCCTTTTTGTTTTTTAATTTACTCATAATTAAAAAGCCCCAAAAAAATCGCCTCTGACACCAAAATTATAAAATCCAATGGAAAACGATTCCATCTTTATCTCTGGCCTCGATAGTGCAATTCTTGAATCTGATCTTCAAGGTACATTCCCCTCTAACCCCCCATTTAATTTTTCGTCATAACCAAAGCTCTTTTCAAGTCTGAAATCCATGGTGAATTCACCATAACTCTCCATCCATTGACATTCTTGGATCGGAGCTTCCTCCTTGGTGAGCTCAAACTTCCTTCATCAGAATCCTCTACAATTTATCAGAAATTTTCCAATTACAAGCTAATGTCCAGCCATTTGAAGCTCCTCCCCAAATCCTCAATGAAGAGCCTTGTTGTTTCGAACCTTCCCATCGTAGCTTCTGAAAAGGATCTGTTTCTGATTCTGCTACGATTGACTCCCGGATTGAAAAGGATCATTATCCCAGAAAATTCGGAAGTCCCTGGTCGGATCATGGGTCTTATTATAGCAAATTACATAAGCCATGACCATGCCTTGCATGCATTGGAAGCCTTAAAAAAAACTAATAATATATTTCAGAAGAAAGTCAACGCATGTTGGAAAGAGCCCTTTACTGATGTTCTAGGAGAATTGAGTTTGGAAACAAGGACTCTATATATTAAGAATATAGGGTTCAATGTAACAGTGGAAGAGATCAAGAGTTTGTTAGAAGAATATGGAAAAATTTCCAGAATCACCAAATTTGCCACCAAAGCCTTTGTGGAGTTTGATTCAATGGCTAGTGCGAAGAAAGCTATGGACAGTCTTCACGAAAGGAGAGTCAGAGAGACTTTCTGGAGGATTTTTCCAGCTAAACGTTTTGATTCTGATCGGTTCAAGGAAAAAAACGATAAAAATCTCACATTTTCGAAAAATTTCCTCGATGATTTCGATCAACAGAAATTGTTGAAGTTTTTTTATGATGGGAACATTGATGAAACTCATACAAATTATCAAATCAAAGCAAAGAATATCCTAGATCATGCGAAGGGTGTATTGGGTGGACAAATCGAGGCTTTAAAGACCCAATATAGTAATTTGAAGCGAGATAATTTCGACAGACATTTGCCGGATAAGTTGAGTCCTGAGAACAAGAAGAAGATTCATTTTGAGAAGGAAGAGGAGAGGAATATCGAAGAAAACCCTGCGAATGATTGGCATCATGCACATTCCAATAAAGATAGTTTTGTTCTCGAAGGGGAGAATAGCAATAACATGATGGGGAATGAAATGAAAAAGGAGATGAATGAATAATTAATTTTATGTAAATAATTATAAAAATCGAATTTGACAAGAAAACAATTGTTCATATCTCGAACAAATAGAAAAAATATTTGTCTGCAAAAAAAATTTTAATGATAAAATCATAAATTGGCGAAATTCAAAGCTATTAATGAACCTATGATCCCACCCATATTTAACAGAAAAGACATCATAAAACTAACCAATTCCTTTTCTCGCTTCTGAACATAAAGTTCCGTTGGTAAGATAAATAATGCCGTGATAAAATACCCATTTGTAAATGCGAAAACAACCATATTTGCCACAGCGAAGTAACCTGTATTCATAACTGCCACGTCATAATTGTTGAAAAGAGTGAAAAAAGATGCTATAAACAAAAAACGCAACAAAATCAAAATCACCAACGCCCATTTGCCATAGAAATATCTCAACAAGGAACAATATCTCCCCATAGCGTCAAAAATATTAAAAATTAATAACAAAACCACCCCATTCCAAGCGTCATCTAACCCAAAAATCCTATAACTCAAGGCCATCCCCGGAAACAAGAGAAAAGTTTGCGCGCTTATCAAAAACATTAAAATTGAATAAGGTGAAGTATGCACCATACTTCTTAATAAAAAACTGTAAATTTTGCCATTTTCTTCGTTTCCACTAAAATCTGACTCCTCGTTCTTAGTTTCATATGCCATTTCTGCTATAAAGGTTTCTTGAACATCATTTTTTTTAGTTGCTTTCCCGATAAAACTCAAAAAAATCATCAAACTTATTAGAACAAAGGCTGTACTAGAGGAATAATAAATCAGAATAGAGTAAAAATTTGTCTCTTGCTCGTTTTTCCAAGCCACAAGACAAATTATCCTCAAAATGCAAGTCAAAACCCCTGAGAAACTAAACCCGAAATTTATCGATCCCATACAAAAATCAGAATAATTGCTAGCCAAACCCAGAATCGATCCCTGCAAAAAAACCATAAACACGCTGATCAGGAAATTCAAAAGCATGAAAAGCCAAAAACCAATTGTATTCGGAAACAAATAAGCCTCCAAAGGCAAAAGAATGATAGAAAGTGATAGAAAGACTAAACTTGAAAGGATCCTCTTATTCAAAGTAAATGCTTTGATGAAGAAACCAATAAGGAAATTGGCCAATAATGCACCAATATCACAGGGGATGACCATTAGGAAGTTTATGTCGTAATCTACAAATTTGGATGAAAAGAAATCGAGACTGTTGAGCACCACATTCCAACCAATGAGGTTTGATACACCCAAAAGGGAGAATGTGAAGAAATTTAGATATGAAAAAGATGACATTTTTTTGGATTTGTGGATTTTAACGAAAGGAAATTTATCACATTATTTAATCGAAAAAAAATTAAAAATTATTGAAAAAGGAAGCATAAATAAACTTAGAATTCAAAGTAAAAAAATAAATAAAGAAATAAGCATCAAAATTCAATACGCTTATAAAACAAAAAAGCAGAACGATTTTTAAAATTTAATTTTCGAAAATGCAACAACAGAACACCCCGAAGCCAGGTGGTTCTGACAAATTTTATTATGAAGATCTGGAAAATGCCAACGTTGAAAACCTAATGACCCCAAAACTCGACCGTACTTCTATTTCTCACCCTTCGTCAATAAATTATTTAACATAGATGAAATTACGGACCCTCCATCCACCAATCGAGAGCTCCTTCCCACTATAACTTTAGAAAAGTCCTGCATTCAAATGAAAAATGAATCAGAAAAAATAAGCATCCCTCCGAAAAAATTAAGTTTGAATAACGAACAATCTGAACATACATTGAAGAAAAAAGCCCCCACACCTCAGAACAGGTTATCAATTTTAAATATCTTTGGTCACAAGAACATCACAATTTCCAATGTGGAGGAAACAAAAAAAACTAACGTCGAAACTCCGGAAAATTCCTCCGATCGTTTAAATCTTTTAACGAAGTTGACTCGGTTTTTCAATAAGAAGATAACAACCAAAGGCGAAGATGCATTAAGCTCAGAAAAGCTGAAAGAAACCTCCATATTAAAAAAATCCACCACTAAGATTCATGAGTCTATGCCAACCAAAGAAACGTTGAAAAGAAAGGAGTCCTTAGCAGTAAGTAAAGACATCCCAAAGCGCAAAGATAATTTGAATTTTGAAGAAGGCTTAAGAGATCCTATTCATAGTAAAGTCATATATGAGGAGGTGATAAAAGAGAATGAAAAGGATGAGTTTGAGAATGAGGTTTTTCAGGACAATATTGACTTTGAAAACAAACTGATGAGAGATGAATATTATGAGCATTTGAAGGTTATTCTCAACACTCCCGAAGAGGATGACAATCAAAATATCTTGAATATTAATTCAGATGACGAGGAGGAAGAGACCAATCGGAATTTTCGAACTGAAGGACTCATAGAATATGAAAAAGATTATCAGAAATTGGTCAACAGTCTTGTGGAAACACAGGGGTCACTTTATACTGAAAAGAAAAATGACTTCGAACTCATCAAAATGTATAGTGACCACTATCCGTTGTTAAAATTGCGGAAAGAAATTATATACTTTTTGAGGTTCTTTCTTTTTGGAATTACTTTCTTTATTTTTTTATTTATTTTATACAAAGTTTGACGAGCTTCATTTGTCTCAAAATCATTAAAAACAGAGTCTTCGAAACGTTGAGTCTTTTGTTGATTATTTGGAATACTGTTTTCATCATGATTCAAGATAACGTCAGTTTCACTGATAGCTTCGATTTAATTTTCCTGATCCTTTATACAATAGAAATGATGCTGAAAATCTTTGCTTTAGGTTTTATCTTAAACACAGGGTCTTATCTTCGGGATTATTGGAATATTCTTGATTTCACTATTATCACCACTGGCTACATACCATATTTAATCCAAGGCAATAGCAGTGTGAACCTGAAGGTTTTAAGATCGTTGAGAGTTTTGAGGCCTTTAAGAACAATTTCCTCAATAAAAAACTTGAAAATTTTACTTGTGACATTGTTTTCTGCATTTCCTTTAATTATGAACTCAGTGTTTGTTGTGATGTTCTTTTTATTGGTGTTTGCAATAGCTGGGTTGCAATTGCTTGCAGGAATGTTGAAGAAAAGATGTTTTGATCCAAGCACTGGCTTGCTTGATGTAATAGATAATACAGATAGTTCTATTGCAGGGTATTTCTTTTTTTTTAATCAATTTATGTTGTTGTATACATCATTATTATGTATGATATTATTGAATATTTATATAAAAATTTTAATTTTCTCTTTAATTTACATATATTAGATCTTTTTTAAACTATCGACAAATTTTTTTCTAAAATTTTGTAATATAGTGTGCTCTGTGGATATGACAATTGTTTCGGTGCAAACGTCTGCGGTAAAGCAATAGCAAATCCCAACTTTGGAATCATCAATTTCGACAACATCTTCTATTCTTTTTTGATGGTATTCCAATGCATAACTCTTGAGGGTTGGACCCAAATCATGTTCTATTTTGTGCGAACCTTCAGCATTTATATGGTCTTCTTCTTCATTATTTTGGTTTGGATCGGCGCCTACTTTCTCGTCAACCTCACTCTTGCTGTCATCAACACGACTTTCAGTCAATCAAAAACTAAGAAAATCGAGCGTAAAGTTGATGAACAAAAAGCAGAAGTCGATGAAACTGCTATCACAATAGAAGACATTCGATTCATGAAACTTGGAGAAAGGTCGCATCATAAGAGATCGTTACGCATAATGGGCAAAAGTAAATTATATGGTGCCAGTGAAGATGATAAAACAATAGAGAAAAACAAACTTGAATTAAGATGGGAAGATTTATTGGAATTGAAGGAAAGGATCATCGAGGAACAAGAACGATTGGATGCCGATGAGAATTTCAATAAATTGAGAGAAATTGAGCTTGATCAGAAGCCAAAGGTGAAGAAAAAAGTGCAAAAGAAACGGAATATGAAATATTTACCCAAAGCTTCTGAGAATATGCAGTTGAAGGATTTACAATCTAATGTTTTGCCTTTACGTTTTTTGATGGAGAATAGGGGGAAAAAAGAGAATCATAAGTTGCAGGGAATGCGAATAATGGAAATTTGTGGAGTTAGTAAGGCAGGATTAATGAAAAATCAAGAGAATTCCAGTCAACGGGCTATGAATATAAGAGGATCTCATTATCAACTACGTAAAAGTCATGCCAATATTAAAAAACCATCGATTTATGAACATCATCAAAATCCTCTGAAAGATATCAAGGAAATTAAAGAGGAGGAAATAGAGGAAGAAGAGTTGTTTTTGAAATATATCGAAAAATTACCAAAAAATGATGTGTCTTTGAAAAATGAAGAAGGAATCGACATTTTTTCCCTGAAAAATAAGAAAAAAACGTTGTTTTTTGTCAAAACCAAACCAACAAGCAAAGTTGAAGATTATAAGAGAAAATATTCTGAATTCCTCATAAAACAAAAATCTAATAAAGAACCATTGGGTAGAAAACTTCAAAGAACCAAGACTTTTGAAGAAAAAGACGCTCTAAAGCCGAATTTTAAGAAACGGACTTCAGATGGATTTCGAAAGAAATCTGAAGAATTGCAGAAACACACACAATTTGCTGATTATTTGTTCGGAAAACTCAATAAAGAAGAGGACCAGCTCAAAATCCATGATTTAGAATTATTATCTTCTAGTTTTTCATCAAGATCTTCTAGTCTTTCTGAGATTTTTCTCAATGATTCTGATTTCAACATTGGATTTGTTGAGAAATTACCATCACTAAAAGATAAAAAGTCGAAAAGCAAGAAAACCATAGGTTCGAAAAAAGATCTTTTTTCCAAGAAAGGCTTTACATTAAGAGAAAAATTGGAAAAACTTGAAAAGCCAAGGAAAATGTCGAAAAAAACTAGCATAATGATCAGTGAAAGACAAAGCCGTCCATCAAGGGCAATTATGTCGAGTTTGTTGTTGGATTTGAAGAAAATGTCTCAAGCGGCCGAAAATATAGATAAAGATAACGATTCACAAGGTGAAGCAGATCCAAAGAAGGATGAAAATAATGATAATGTTAATGCCAAGACTCCTATTGAACTGAAAAAGAAAAGTGTGAGAAATCAAAGCAAAATAATTGATCTATCAAACGCTTTTTATATAAAAGACAATAAAATGCAAGAAATAACAGGACCTTTTAATTTCAACCCTAATAACAAGAATTTTGAAAATTTGAATAAAAAAGGTTTCTTCAAGAAAATCTTCACGGGCAATAATGCCTTTAGTAGAGCGAGCAAAAATCGTCAAATTTCCCCAGAAATGAGTCCTACTAGTCCTACTAGAAGAAGAAGGGGATTGGGCCTTAATGATGATAAGGAAAAGACTCTGAAGAAATTTCAAAAGCAAATTGTTCCCCAAAAGAAAAAACCCAATGTGCTTTTTTACAAGTTGATGGTAAATCATGAAAAGAACTATGAATCGACATCACAAGAAGATGTTTTACAATATAGACATGAGAAAGAAAAGGAAAGAAAGGAAAAAGATCTGGACCAGAAGTTAAAATCAGTGAAATATGGATTGTCCTATACACTAAAGAAATTCAAGGTCAAGAAACTAACGAAACCAGAAAAAAAAAAACAAATGCAACTTTTGAAGGAAATCACCAATGCGAAAAAAAAGTCCATCGATTTCCAATCTCTTAACAATTTAAACATCTTAAAAAAAATCCTAAATATTACACAAAGTGGCTTGAGGCTTCCTTTGATCATAAGATTCAATCTGTTTGTGATCCTAAAGCAACAAAGAGAAGTTTTATTTGGCTCGAGGACGAGATTTAATAAGACATTGACTTCAATGTCCCCTACTACAAATGTCTCGATGATTAGTATGAAGGGTCCTTTGGTTTTATTAAAGAAAGAGAAAGAAAAGAGTAAAAAAAGGAAGAAGAAAGTTGTTGAAATTGATGAGAAGCTGAATTATGAGGAATGGAAGTTGAAATTGAAGGAGAAATTATATGATAGGATTACAAGAGAAGAAATAGAAGAAGTTTTCACTAATCGGAATGATTTCATAAACATCAGGGTGATTTTTTTTAATTTAATTCATAGATAAGTTCTATTTAGGAAGCTGACTTTGATAAAAAAGATAAAAAGGATTTCATCAAATATAAGAATCAAAATTTCTCAGTGAAATGGTCCGGCGAAGATGTTTGTCATAAAAATTTAAGGCCTGGCCTTGACTGGTCCAATTTCCAGAAGGAGAGGCTCATCAAGCATATAAATAAAATGCTTAAAGCTTTGAATTCCCGTTCTTATGACAAAGAAATTTGGCTAATTGGTTTCAAAGGCAAATTTCGTCTGTTTCAAAAACACCTCCTTCGTTTCATAGAAGGCAAAATTTTCGATAATTCCATGATAATTTGCGTGCTTTTCAACACTGTTATATTAGCTATGGATGGACTTTTTACTGACGTTGACACAACAGCTCTTTTTACGAAGCTTAACCTTGCTTTCACCGTAATTTTTTCAATAGAAATGGGGTCTAAAATAATGGGGTATGGAATGAAGGGTTATATTTCTGATAAAATGAACATCTTTGATGGCATAATTGTCATATTATCATTAGTTGAGGTCATTGTGATGTCTGGAGGAGGAGCCTTAAGTGCCTTTCGAAGTGTAAGAATATTCAGGACATTTAGAGTTTTAAGAGTGACGAGACTTTTGAGATCTTTGCATTTTATGGGAGTAATCATTGATGCAATTATGAGCACTTTGGATTCATCAATATATGTTGGACTATTATTACTGCTACTTTTAGTGATTTATAGTATGATTGGAACCCAATTGTTCCAGGGCAAATTGAATAACGATTATACTGGAATTAGACAGACTTTTGATAATTTTGAGCAATCTTTCCTTGTAGCTTTTCAATTGTTAACTGTTGAAAATTGGAATGATCTTATGACAGTTACAATGGTTTCTTCTGTTGGTTCTTTGGTCTCTTGTCTATATTTAATTTCATGGATTTTCCTTGGGAATTATGTTCTTTTAAATTTGTTTCTATCAATTTTATTGAGTGGGTTTAGCAAAGTCAAACATCTAGAAGAGGATGAAATTGATGATGATGAAGCAAGGAGAATAGAAGAAGAGAAAAAGAAACAACTTGAAGAAGAAAAAGAAAGGGAGAAACTTATTTATCATAGCATTAATGATATAGAAGATGAATTCATTAAATCTTCATTGTTGAAAAAGGGTAAACCCTTGTTTGATGGTGTCTTTTGTAATGAATCATTATATACTTTTTCAAAACGGAGTTGGATTAGAATCAAATTTTATAAAATTGTGCATTCTGATTTGTTTGAGAATTTTATCCTGGGATTAATAATGTTGAGTAGTTTTAAATTAGCCTTGGATACTTATTTTTTAAAATATGATCCGAATTCAGAAATAATAATAGCTTCGAATGATGTTGATTATCTTTTTAATGTGTGTTTCCTTTGTGAAGCTCTTTTGAAAATCATTAGTTTTGGTTTTTTCATGGATGATGGGAGCTATTTGAGGGAAAATTGGAACGTTCTTGATTTCTTCATCGTCGTCAGCTCTATGGTGGATATGTGTTTGCCAAATATTGATCTGCCTTTTATTAAGGTAAAATTTTTAATATATATCATAAAAAAAAAAGTTTCACAAATATTTTATGAATTATAAATATAACTATTTTACATAATTTTTATTTATTTCGTTATATTAAGGTTTTGAGACTTCTTCGAATTTTAAGACCTTTAAGATTCGTTTCCCATAACCTCAGTATGAAAATAGTGGTAACAGCTTTGCTTAACTCAGTCAGTTCCATTTTTAACGTGTTCATTGTTATGTTCTTGATTTTTCTAATGGTAGCAATTTTGGGAATGTCTTTGATGGGGGATCGAATGGGCTATTGTGGGGGAGTTGCGAATGTCTATGGAATTAATTATGACAATGTAATTTCAAAAATTTTAAATTAAAATTATATTTTTTAATTCGAATTAGTGTGTCAATGTTTTAAAACAAAATTGGTATACATATGACACTAATTTCGATAATGTTTTCCATGCTCTTTTGACGGTCTTTATTTTAAGCACACAAGAAGGATGGCCCAATATAATGTACTACGCTATCGATTCAAATACTTCCGATATTGTATTTCTAATTCATTGAAATCATATTATTAATTAAGTTTTACTCATTTAGGGTCCAATTAAAGGAAATTACAGCCAAATTAGTCTCTACTTCGTGCTTGCTATGACAGTATGTAACATTTTCCTTCTCAATCTCTTTATTGGAGTCATTTTTTATCATTTCAATGCTGCCCAAAATTCTGAACAAGGCAAACAAACACTTTTTCTAACAGGTGAACAAGAGCGTTGGCTGGAGCTTCACAAACTTATCCTGATAGCTAAGCCAGACCAATTTTTAATGTTGCCACATGGTCGTATCAATATTCTTGCAAACAAAATCATAAATTTTAAATACTTTGATGGAGTTATCATGGTTTGCATTGTTTGCAACATAGTCACAATGGCCCTCACTTATGAAGGAAGTCCATCATCTTATGACACAATTCTGGATGACATCAATTATGGCTTTACTGGAGTATTTATCAGTGAATGCATCCTCAAAATGACTGGTCTGGGAGTTAAGGGATATCTTTATTCAAGTTGGAACAAATTTGACCTTTTTGTGGTTTCCAGCTCCATTCTTGATATTCTCATGAACAATCTTGGTGGGGGTTTATTCAGTTTCCTCAAAGTCGGCCCTCAATTAGCCAGAATTCTGAGAGTTATGAGAGTATCCAGACTGTTAAAACTAGTGAAGAGCTTGAAAGGAATTCAAAAAATGCTTGAAACACTTACACTTTCATTGCCATCTCTTATGAACGTTGGTGCTTTGGTGTTGTTGGTGTTCTTGTTCAGTGATGTGAATCAGGGGGGTGTCATCGATACATATAATAATTTTAATAATTTTGGAATGGCAATGGTACTTTTGATCAGGTGCTCCACAGGGGAAAATTGGTGGATTGCCATGTTTGATTGTGGTTTAGTAGCACCGAATTGCACACCCGGAGAGACTTGTGGAAACAGTAAGAATTTTTTATAAATATTTTAAGAAAGCGGATTTTTTTCAAATTATTCTTTTTATATTATTCGAAAAAAAATTTTGTGGGGGGGGTTCTTTTTATATTATTTTTTAGGGGGAATGGGAATGGGAATTTTATGAAACTTATTTTCAAAGATTTCATTAGGTTTTTTTTCTAGTGTTTTAAAATATTCATTTTATATTATTGGAAAAAAAATTTTAGTGTTCGCACCTTTGTTTTTCGTCACTTTTATGATCATTTGCACTTTTATATTCTTGAACCTTTTCATTTTCGTGATCTTGTCCGAATTCGGAAAACATTCTCAAGAAGAAGAAAACCCAACTCAATTGTTTAAAGATAATTTGATCAAATTCCGAAAAGTTTGGTCCAGGTTGACAATGATCTCTAAGGGAATAAAGCTTCCATCAAAGCTTCTTATAGATTTCTTCAAGATGCTTGAGCCTCCGATGGGTTTTGGCAAAGAATGTCGAAGAGAATTGGTGGCTCGAGAAATTATGAAGATGAATTTATTGGGGTAATAACATTAAAAAATTTAGAATTCATTATTTATTTTTTTTGAATTTTCAAATCTTTTTTTTTATAAAATCTTAATTTAGAGATGAAGATGGCAATGTTTATTTTAATGAACTTCTATTTGCAACATTAAAACATGCCTATGGGACAGAAATCTTCAAAAATGCCTCCATTGAATGTGTTCAGCTTTTTGCAAAGGAGGAATTGCAATTGTGTGAGAGACTCGAAAAAATAAAGAACAGAACGATTCACCTGGAAAAGCAGAAACGTAAATTTTCTAATAAATTAAAAAGCATTCGAGCCTCTCTCCGAATATCCTTTGCTCGAAGTCACAATAGTGTTGTTCCTCAGGATTCCTTCAAAGAAACTGACTTGAAAACACCCACAACCAATTCCAACACCAATACTGATATGAATCCCAATAAACAGAAGAAAAAGGTATTAATAAACCCAATGATCACCATTTTGTTTCTGGGGATGGCCTTCAAAGCTTGGAAGTCTTTCACTACTAAGAAACAAGAAGGTCTTTTGTTGTCAAATGATAGTTTGCCGGTGTTTAAGAATGAAGACGATGATGATGATTGGGATGAGGAAGATGATGAGGAATGTGAAGAAAATTATGATGAATTTGATGAAAATGAGCAAAAGGAATTTGAATCCAAGAACGCTAAATCTCGAAGAGTGGGGTTCGCTAACTTCGGGGAAATCAAGGAAGAGGAAGAGGATAATTATGAGAACAATGACAATGATAAAAGCAAGGAAGGAAGTGAAGATGAAAATCAACACATTGATGAAAAGGATAAATATGAAGAAAACCATAATGAAAATATTGAAAATGCTAATAAAAAAATGTTACAAAGCAAGAAATTTGATGAGAAGGACCCTTTACCTTTGAATGAAAAGAAGTCCATCTTAAAAAGCAATAGACTTTCACTGGTGACGCCAGAAGAAAAAAGGGAATCTCGATTCATTAAAAGTCCATTGGTAGAGAGAGGATCCAGATTCCAAAGAATGACGATCGAAAATCATATAAAGAGTAACAACTTGGTGGGATTTAAGAAGCATCAGGTACAGGATAGTAAGAGTGATTCTGGAGAATCTGGGTCAGATGAATCAAAATAATTTTTAGGGGTCTCAGTGTGATTGAATTTTGAAAAACATAATAAATCATAGATATTTGTTTTATTTACTTCGTGAATAAATAAAGTAGTTTTTCGAAAATGGAATCAATTTTTTTAAAACTATCGAACTTTCGTAAAAAATGAAATTCAAAAAAAAAAAATTTCTAGAAACAAAAATCATTTAGTGCTTTTTTAGTGGATAAATTGGTCATTCGCCCCTGGTAATTTTATCACTCGATCATTAGTGGTGAAAAATCTTTTCCAAAATTGGTAAGTTAAAACTGACTTTTCTAAAAAAAATCTGATAGAAATTGTAAGACTGAAAAAATTTATAAAAAAAACTGAAAAAAAAAGAAAATTTTTTGATCTTATTTTCAAGAAAAACAATAAATATTTAAAAAAAAATTCAAAAATTTTTGATAATTTATTTTTTACAAATTTAATTTTGTAAATTGGGTTTGTTGTATTGCATCATTTTATAAATTTTTAAAAGCTAAATAATAATTCCCAAAAAAAAAATTTAAAATAAAGATTTTTTAAATGGACCAAGTACAACCCCAAGAAGAAATCCTTACCCTTCTCGGTGAAATGGGTTTCCTGAAAGAAAGGGCTGAGTTTGCATACAAGAACTCTCAAGTCAAAACTCTTGAAGGTGTAATAGCTTTTCTTGAAACGATGCAAGACAGTGAAAGCAATATCCTTCAAGGCACAAATAACCCTCTTCCCCCAGAAAAAGCCACTACTGAATCCCAAGCAGAAGAAAAAAAAGAAGAGAAGTACCCCATAATTTTTTTGTAAAACTATAAAGAGAATTTCTTAAATTCCACCAAGACCATTTGAGCCAGAGACCCAACCAATAAGCGCAATGGTGAATCAACAATTCTCTACTGATCTTCAAGCTATGGGTTATAGCAAGAATGTGAGCGAGAAATCTCTTTTCCTTACGCAAAGCCTAAGCATTGAAAAAGCTTTAGATTGGATCAACGAGAACAAAGCATCTCCAGATTTCGAAGAAGAGCTCCGCATTGTTGGTCAGGAAGAAGGACCCAAATTATCTAAAGAGGAAGCACAACAAAAAGCCAAGGAACTGCAGCAAAAAATCAGAGAAAAACGTCAGGCTAGAGAAAAAGAAGAGGAACTTGAAAGAGAAAGGAGCAGGATAAAGGGAGGTAAAGCCATGACTGACGCAAAAAGAGAGTTGGATGAAATGCAAATGAAGAGAGACATGGATGCGAAGATGAGAGAGAAAAGAGAAGATGATTTAGCAAAACAAAACATCTTAATGCAATTGGAAAGAGATCGACAGGAAAGATTCGGAAAAAAACCCACGGGCCCGGTTTCAGTTGAAAAACCAGAGGTTAAACCAAAAACTCCTCTTGAATTAGTCGATGATTGCATCAAACAATTGAAAATTGCATATCCTTCGAATTT
>Ga0302186_10000778_pt1 | contig 27629 bp, 20 predicted proteins | sample II_Bog_E1_2_FD_198782 | JGI IMG/M metagenome (GOLD analysis project Ga0302186, IMG submission 198782) | Peat permafrost microbial communities from Stordalen Mire near Abisko, Sweden - II_Bog_E1_1 | ecosystem: Environmental > Terrestrial > Soil > Wetlands > Peat | place: Sweden: Abisko... | reverse complement strand
AATATAATATGGCATAAATGAGGGCTGTGAAATCAAATTCCGTATTTTTTAACTTTGCGCTGCGCCAGCAACTATAGCTATCTCTTCTCCTATTAGATCTCTTGCTACCGCTTTAATCTCTACTACTCCTTTCTCTCATTTGCCAAGTTGAGGTTGTAAGAGTCATGGGCTCGTTCCACCTAAAATAGCCGCTGGTGGTTTTCTGCTTCTAACTGTCCTCGATGATGCGTGTTGCGTAACAGCTGCTGATCAAATTGTTGATGTGTAAGTTTCTGCGAGGCCTGTATCTGTTTCTTCTGTTCGACCTGTTCATCCAAATATTATTTTTGCAATCTCTGTTGTTCTCGAATGCGATCGTGATAGCTAAGATCCTCTCCAATAACAAAAGTAACTCCTGAGCTATCTTTGGTTTCCGGAACAGTGGGGTTTTATCTGAAATAGGCTTATTTGGTCCTCTTCATCACCTTTTATTATGATTATAAACAGTGGAAGTTTCATTATCTATTTAAATTCGATAATTCAAAGCAAAGCACAGTTAATTCAATTTGAGATAATATGATACCGTGCAATACTAAAATAAATTAATAAAATCAGAGTTCATTCAAAGAGGAATATCCGTCCTTTTGTTTGTTTAAGGGAACTGCACTAATTTTTGCTTATGAAATTATGAGGACCGAGTGATGAGTATCCGTAGATAGCTGGTCATCACTTTCAGGTCGTTCATATTTTAAAATTAAACACTGATTTATCTAATCTCATTACTCTCCTCACACAGACACATAATTGTGATGCAGCGGGTATGATTGACACTCTTCTGGAAAAGATTGCTGCTTCGAGTAAAGTAGCTTTCTTGGAAAGGAACATCCTTCTCGTTTTTATAGCTATAGACAATAATAATATCTTTCAGGGGCAAGCTATATTTGGTTTTAATTTCGCCACTTGGCCACTTAAAAGCGATAAGCTGTTGCTGGTTAATGTCGAATCGTAGACCACACTCTTTGAAAGATCCATTCATGCGGTACAAGCTACATTTCCATCCAAGATCACACACATTCTCAATTTTGCCCATTTTGTCTTTGCTAATCTAACTAATATCCACAAGTAATGCTTCCTCATTATAAATCGAATAAATGAATAATTTATAGACTTGGATGTCTTGGAAAGTCTGTGATTTGAGAACTCGCAGCCAGTTTTTTAAAATAGTCACTATTATGTTGGTTTTAAAGCAGATCTTCATTGGCTCGTGGAAGTTTATGCAATAACTCATGAGATTGATCACTTCCTTTGAAATGGCAAAATATTTTGAGGAGTTAACTCTGCTACTTTGGGTTAAGAAGCTGCCGAAGAATTAAAACAAACTCTGGCCAAATTAATGGGTTATATCCAGGTTCTTTTTTATTATTTTAAGAAGGGCCAACGATATTCCTGAAACCTCGTTTTCCCAGTTGAACTCCAGTTTCCTGATGACAATCTCAAAAAGTTTAGAGTTAAGGTTAACTGAGAAAGCTGCTTTCTTCTGCACTTTGATCAAAATGCCTAATATAATAAGATAGTCATTGAGTTGTAAATTTTTCATCCTCAAATTCATTATTGAGAAATCTACAAATCCATGCTTCACTAACACTTTCGGCGAAATTTACAAATTACTTATCTATCTGATGATAATCATGTTCTATATTGTAAAGGGAGTACCATATTGATTGTGGCTTAAGTCAAAGATGTGTGATTGCAAAGGTAGCTGACTGCCTCATAAAAAGTGTTATTGTTGATGATATCTGTAGTGAAGTTGAAATGTGAACCTTCCAGCAACAGATACAGAATTCTGGTCCATTTTTAGAAGATTACCTAAATTACAGAATCAATACGATGTTGCATTCCTTGCTTTTGCTTATTTAGCTAAGTACCTTGAGTATTTCCATTTTTCCGCTAGTTATTTTCTATACTATACTCGGTACATTCAATATTTGTCCCACAATTTATAAGTAAATTTCTGTGCTATTGGCCTCAGAAATTATGCCTATGATAGAGTACAAATATTATAGAAGGCTTTCTTGATCAAGTTAGTTGATTGACTTCTCCAACGTGGGACTTATTGATTCAATTAAATGGTAGATAATCATTAGAGTTGTTTTAATGATAAGGTAGCACTGATTATTAATAGCCTGCTTGGCAATAGAGATGCAAACTGAGATAAAGTTAGTCTTGAGTAAGCGAATACAGCTGAGAGGTGCAAGTGAAAGAACCTCGAGAAGTTTGAGCAATGCTTTAAAATGATTGACATAATATGAGTTGTTAAGGAGTTGATTTTTTAATTTTTGTACAATTCTTCCCTAGAGATAAATCTGGCTATACTGCAAGGCAGCAGTGGCATTGTATTACAGTAGATTTGCGAGCAATTCGTATATGAGCATGTGTATCTCATGCACCTCTCCAAAATTTTCCTATTCTTTAATAAAATCGCCAAGGAAAGATACAATTGCAGTGTTCTACATAATCTTCCTATTTTCGGCGCAGTCATTAGTTAATTAAATCAATGCTTGAAGCACTGCCTTGATCATTTCGAGAGAAAGAGCGTTTTCCATCAAGTATTTAATTAACAACTAACGTACTTAGTATTGATCCTGGAAAGATTTCAGCTTACATGTGGCAGTAATTAATTTTAGGAAAGCCATGACTAATGGATCGTTTTTCATGTTCAATGGTAGTTTCTTGTTTACGATTTTATATATTTTGCAGTTGTATAAGTACTTCAGCTATTCGAGCTCAAGAGCGTTTACGGATATCATTTAGGCATATTTAGTAATTTATTATTATTTCATAAATTTGATGCACAGAATTTATAGTCCGCGAAGACCAATTCCTCTTTTTTTGAGACAAATCGAGGCTCCAATTTCATTAAGAGCCATCATTTGATAAAATTTATTATCGAACGAGATGCAAATCTCGGGAATATGTTCAATTAGTTTTTTCTGAATTAGTGAAAGATCAGCAGGAGACTTAGATGAGTCTTTTTGAAGTAACTGTTCCGAATCGAGGAAAATATCAATCAGTATACTTGCGTATTATGATTTTTATAAAAATACAAGATGGTCTATTGTTGTTTTGATGTCCTAAGTGGAATCTGAGTTATAAATATTTTTTAGGGAGTACAGTAACTGATCTTCTGTCCAAGGGAGCTATTAGGATGATATTGCTGGCTTTTATTTATTAAGAATATTCGACGAGGCATTAGTTGATATTGATGATTAAGCATCTTATTGATATCTTTAAGTGTTGATAGGATTGGCTTATAGCTCAGGATTAATTAGTTTTGAGTGGTCGTTACTGGTTTTAAAATAAAGACAATATTCCTATTCGATACTTTTGTCTTCAAAGAGAAGTTGTTAAATTCTTCCACAAGCTACTACATGTTCCTGCGCTTATAGAGGCAGCCACTCTATGTACTGCTGGCACACGGCTAAACTTTAGCAATTTGCCATCATTATCTCCTTCTTAAGCAAGAGAGCTCTCATGATTTCGCAAATTCCAATTTTAATCTAATTTGCCTATATTTCCATTAACTTCGGAAAATACTGAATTAAATCTTGTCCATGAATAATAAGCTCAAAGTAATTGTATCTATACAGTACTGGCAAGGTGGTAGTCATGGTGAGTATTATTTGCTACAAATATCTCTTTTTTAATTGCTGGTCATTAAAACTTTGGCGATAGTATAGTAGATTAATCAGTAATTTAACAATTATCTCTTCCTACTCGTACAGGATGCTGTTACTCACCTTTAGAAGGTGATTCGCGTTTAGGGATTGCAAAATTTAGCTATAATATTTGATTTTCCTTAATTTTAGGGTCCCAGCTTGCTTGTTGCCTATAATCATACTGTACGGATTCATATCGCTCATTTATTGCTCGAGGAGTTTTATTATAGCCTGTAAAATATCTTAAAGTTTATGTTCGTTGAACACTGTCGACTCGCATACTCTTAGATATCCCCTAATAAATTTAAGATATAAAGTGTTTTAATGCTTATTTTTGAGATTGTATATCAAGTTTTATTTATGTCTCAGCCAAAGGGCAGAATCATAGGATGCATCCTGATTTAGTGCTAACAATTCAGAAAAGATAGAGCCCATGCCTGCTCCGTTGTTTTAGTCTATAAAATATCCTATTGATTATTTTCTCCCCTGCTTCATTAGCAATTTTTTCGCTGGTTCCTGCCAATTGATTTTATTGATTTAAAAATATTCCAAAATCAATTCAAGTAGCAGGCTTCTCTCTTCGCTATATCCATTTTCGAGATGTAAATCAAGCATACTGACCAAATGATCATAAAAATTAAGCTCGCCTTCCTCAATTTAATCGACAAATAATTTATGGATATGACATTGAATGATATTTCCGAATATGGCGTCGATTAATCTTACATTTTGTTGATCTATTGGCAATATTTATTTTTAAAGTAAAGACCAATAAATAGCTGTAAGTTGTATTGAAAGCTTGCTGTAGATCAAAAGGCAGACTTCTTATCTTTTCGAGATCTATAGTATTAATTACAGATTGTTTCGCACACCATCTTTGCTTTCGAGGATATTTAATTCGTTTATGATTAGTGTCAATTATTTGGAATTGCTGAGTTAGAGAAGATGTGGGTCAAAATGTTTTTGCTTATTTTAATAGGTGCTTGATAATTATTTAATGGTGCTTGGGCTGTCTTTTTATATTTTTCCCTTCTTGAACTGCATCCTCCTACTATTAACAATAATTATTACTAGTTTTGTTTATGGATTTATTGATGAATAAATACAAAATCAATTATTTACATCACACTGAATCTACAATTGTACAATTCATTTTCAATTAATAAAGAAGAAACTACTGACGGATAAAAGAAAGAAATAGATAGATAGATATAATTATATGAAAATGAGGTCTATATGCAAAATATTGAATTATAATGCTGTGAAAACTAATTTCCTAAGACTAAATGTAATGCAAATAATATCAACTTGCGAAATATGCAAAAACTAAGTGGAACGAATTTTTTATCATGATGAGAGAAAAATCAGCAATTCGTTTGAATGTATTTAAGGCAGTTTTAGGCCATCATACAAAAATACTCTCCCCGACTAAATCAAGTATAAGAGACAGAAATTCTGCCAATAGTGTCAAAAATTATTAGTGATTAGTATTACTTCTTCAAATGTTATAATTAATTATGATTAAAATATTAATAAGTCCAGCAAAACACATTTTTAAACTAACCACTATGCAACTGGCTATTCGAGCAGAAGTCCATCAACAAAAATATACAAATTTAGATGCTAATAATGGGAAGCAATCGTCACTCATTTCATCCAAATCATAAAGAAGGGATAGATAATTAAATGTGGGTAGTAAAATCTCGCAGTCGGAGATAGCTTCTCAAAAAATATCAAAACACGAATAGTTGGGCGGAAAAGGAACCCGCATATAAATTGCCATCTTCAAAGACCAGTTATCTTAATTCATTAACTACAATTTTAACAAAATACGAATCTTTCAATAAATACAATAGTACAATCCCGCACTGACTCATGGTGGACTCGAGTTCGATTAATTTCCTTTGATTAAACTCATCCATATCGCTTTACATTTGCTATGCCAAAACCAATTAGAAGTGCCCGTTTGGAAAAAGATTTAGTTTTTCATTCGCAAGAGAATGCATCGCTGCACTGTAGAATAGAATATGAGGGTGCTGCTGATCATGTTGAAAGTATTTCCGCACTATCGCTTCGATTACGATTTTATCTTCAGTATCTGCCTCGCCCTGAAGAAGGAGTTGCCCATTATGAATAATTAATAGCTTCAAAAATTGTTCTTTGTGCTGTCTACCAACAACGGCAGTACTCCTCGATATTAAAACTCCATTTTAATTGATCTGCAAACTTTAATTTTGGTGAAGGTTATCAAAAAGGCGGAGGCAAAGATGGAGCAAACCAATAAGGGAGAGAAATCGCACATACCAATAGAGTATCTCGTTCAATGGATTAATCTTGGACTGGTATTAAGTTTGCGAAATCAATATGAACCCCTTTGCCTTGAAACCAAAGTTTTACGATTAATGAACGAGTTTAATACTCGATGGTAATGCATTGTTAAAAATAATCAGGGTGTTAAAAGTCTGCCAGAAGAGTCTGTAGTGATAATAATGGACCTACTAAGCATGTACCATAAGATAACCAAATATCAAGAGAAGAATTCAACTAAATCATATCATAGAGATAAGAAAGATAAGCAGGAATAAAGGAACTATTCTATTGAGTTTAAAAATACCGAATCGAGCATGTTCATTCATTCCAGAAAGACTATTAATCGTTTGATAAAGCAATAACCGACTCCAACGACCCTGCATTTATTTTGCTGTCTGACTCAAATTTATAATTTTTAGCAGATTAACAACATTTTGGATATTGATGAAATCAATACATAATTTAAATAAAATGTGGAAGGACAGGGGAGTAAGTAATATGAACAATTAAAATTTCATGCTAATAGACAGTTGAGGGTTGAAGACAGCTGTTAGTCTGTGGTTTGTGATAAACTCAAAGTCATCAGTAAATTCTTAGATTTTGGGGTATTTTCGCCTCAAATTGCCAAAACTTATTACTAAAGCATACAGTTACCTAATTCAGGTACTCTTGAGACTGTTTAATAACTGATAAGATTAGAGCTGCTACTGTTTAGTAATTAAACTCATTTTGCACCAAGGTCCTAAGCCGTAAGCTTAGTCATGAATTTCTTAGAGAATCACAATGAAACTTATAGGCATTTTGATTGGTACTCCTTCCATTTTATAAATTTAATGGCTCATCATTCAAAGACCGATCAAATATCAACCAATTTACCAGTCCCCTCTGCAAATCACTAATAAGATAAAGATTTGTTGAGACCCCTTTCTCTATTAAGGAAAATACTGTAAGAAGTTAAATTATCCAAGACGGCTTGGCTCGTTGAAGAAGAGATATAGGTCCTTCGTTTAAAGCAATAAGTTAAAGAACTTGAGAAATTTTTCCTTTAAATTAGAGTTCATGCAATGGAGAAGGGTCAAGATATTTTGGACCCCTTTCATAGACTCCCTCATTTTGCAAATGTTAAAGATAAAATAGCAGTCAACGCATATACTACTTAGTAATTAAAGCATAAAAGCGTGATACTGGAGAAGAAATTGTTCAATTTGATGGGTTGGAAAGTCGTAAATATTGATACTGCTGAGTTCATGCAGCTTCTTCTTAATGATAGGCTGAAATTAATGGGTAGTTGTTTGGAGAGATAGTAGAAAATAATGGAGGAGTATAAATTGCGATCATTGCTCAGCGAATCATTCTTACTGAAATGATATCTGATATTTGATATGGAGAGTAACCTTACAATAATATACATAATTAATTAGGACGATTCTTTTTAATATTTTACTCGTTTATCAATCAATAATATTTATATAATATCATGATTGAAGGAAAAGATACTAAGGCATAACTAATCAAACGTATACGGGAACACGGCACACCAAATAAGATAGAGGAACTTTGTCTAGACGAAATATAATTTATTAATTTTATTCCAGCGACGACAGCCATCATTGAAGCATGCAACCGCGTGGAGTATCTATCTCTGTGCAGCTGTCAACTCAATAATCTCACAAATTTTCCTTCATTGCCTCAGCTGCAAACCCTTTAATTGGCGCATAATGAGTAACAATTATATGAAATAGAATTCAGGGAGAACATTTGTAGGTATTATCCAAAATTAGTAACCTCTCCTCTCTGACTTTGGATTTTAATAAAATTGCAGATTTTGGTTGGATAAGATTTTTTAAGCGCACTAAAATCACTTCCCTTTCTTTAAAAGGAAATCCTCTGACTAAAATTTATTCCTAAAAATAGTACAGGGAAAAAATATATCGAGCATTTGGAAGTGATTTAGAATATTTGGATGGGGAAGATCGGCAAGGAAACCAGCCATAATAATAGGAAAGCAGTGACTCAGGGGTAATTTATGCCTAATTTAGCCGTAACCATCAGAAAACATGTCCAAATCAGAGAGAAACGAATCATCAGATGAATCATTTGGTTCAGACAATGAGCAAAGTTAGTAAATGAGATAAGTATAAGGGAGAATTGAGTAGAAATAAGAAGACGTCTAAAAAAAGATGCAGAAGAAATTAAAAAGATAGGATTCTATCTATCCAATCAAAGAGGAATCATGATAGGCTGTATTTGATTATTTACTCATTTCAGAGATATCTAATTAATTCAATCTCACAGATTTAGAATATAATATCTTAAATAATTTGAACTGATCATACTCTTGTTGACTTATTTAGAACTAATTAGTAGTGCCGCCATAATTTAAGTTAAACATGAATAACGTGGCAAGGGGTCGCAAGTCCTTCACGGTAAGAAAATCGCAAGGTGAGATTGAGGATGTCCCCAACTGTGCTGGGTTCCGTCCGATGCGTCATCTGCTTCAACTTGAAAAAATACTCATTTCATGTGTAACAGATGCGTTAAAGAATGATATGTTTCCCCTCTTGGTAAAACAAAAATTAATAGCCAAGCCTGAAGATTACAAAATGGAAGAGCACTTAAGAAAGATCAAGAGGAAGATCAGCATCAATATGGATCTGATAAATGTATGGATATAGGACAGCATCCTATCAAAAAACTACATGAAAAACGGGGACGAACTCCTAAAAAAGAGAAAGAAAAAATTGGAAGAGAAAAGTGCAAGGATAAGAAGCAAGTCCTAAGAAATAGCCAGTTTGATGCAGGTAATGCAACTTTAGGCTGCAAATTAGGAAATTAAAAAACAGCTATAGGAGAATTTTATCATTAAAATTCAACATGATCCCATCCTCGAGGCTAACAAGTAAAAATGGGAAGATGTTGTCAAACGATTTGAATTTCATTGCTAGTCTGTGGATAAAAAACATACCTAGGCGATGGAAAGCGTGGCCAGTTGGAACATATATAATGTTTGACTCCGTGATCATCCAATCGATCTATATCTTATAAATTATGGCAATATTTTATCGGTTAGAATTTAGTAGATCATGACAATTACTAGTTCACATGGCTTGGTTTATATTGATAATTTTTAATAAAAATTGACATTTGCTTAAACTCATATCCATGCTTCCCCTAATTTAATTGAGCGTAGCGAAAGACTATTAAAGATTGACATTGATAGAAGCAAAAATTATGGAGGAATCAATGTTAATTGAATGGATGTTGATAGCCCCTAAGGGCAATCTTTGTTGTTGGAGTTGTTATGGCACTAGTTAGCTAATAACCAGCACGTATCTAAACTCCTATAAATTTATTATGATATCGTTTATCAACTTTTCAAAAAATATTCAAACTAAATACCATTACAATTTTAACTTTAAAACTATGTTTTTATGTCTTTGCCTCCTTATTAGGGGTATTGCTACTCAATAATCATCCAGTTTTTATTCATTTGGAAAAGCTATATTTAAAATTAGAATGTCCGAGGAAATGAGGCGCATGGTGCCACGAAAATATTATACCACCTATTAGTACTTCCCAAGATAATGAAGTGCTGATGTAACCTTCAAGACTTCCTTTGGTAACTGCGTTCTCAAAGCCCTCCAGAACCGCAAGTGGCGTCAGATCGATACTCCAGGATGGCATGTCCAGTGGTCTGAAAAAGAGCGCGTCAATGACGTCTTCTAATAAAAGCTCACCGCGAATCAAAGAGCCAACCACTTCAGACTTTGGAGCCAGGTAATGCGAGATGCATTCAGCTTTGCCGTAAAGATATGTTGATCAAAAATATTCGCAAACACAAGCGCGAGTTGCAGAAGGAAAAACTATTCATCGAGGAAGATTGGGACTTCTTGCCTCTAACATTTTTCTTGCCAAGCGAGTATATCATGTTTGCTGAGGATTTTAAACGAAAGGGAGGACTTTGGATTATGAAACCAACTTCTCGTTGTCAAGGGCAGGGCATTTTCATCGTTGATAAGCTTTCCCAAGTGGCTCCCTTCCGCAATAAGACCGCTCCTTCTGTAATTTCAACCCCACAGAGTCTAAAGCCGGTGATTCCTCCGTACAAGTTTAAACGTGAGTAATAAAAAAAAGATGAGGGTGAAAAAGAGAAGGAGAAGCTAAGTTCATAATAGAACGATGAGGAAGATCCAATCGAATAAACTGAGGCAACAGCTCCTGCCTAATCATACTTAATTCAGCAATACATTAGTCAACCTCTGCTGCTAGGTTGCAAAAAGTTCGACTTGAGGATATATTGTCTCTGCACGAACTACAGTCAGTTGACGGCTTGGCTATATCGAAGTGGGTTTGCTCGTTTCACCCACTAACCATATAACACCGATAACATCGATAATTTATGTAGAAATCTTTCTATTTAGAGTCTCATCTAACCAATGTATAAATTCAAAAGCATAGCGAAAACTACGATGCAGTTCGAGGCGGAAAATGGTTAATAAACAACCTGAAGCACTACATGTTCTCGCGGTTCAATCCTGTTCGTGTGGATTGGTGTTTTACCGAAATTAAAAATATTATCATTCGCTCTTTGCAGAGTGTGCAGAAGAGTATCCTTTCAAGTAAGAATTCCTTTGAGTTATATGGGTACGATTTTATGATAGACACTAATTTAAAGCCATGGCTTATTGAGGTTAATGGAGGACCGTCAATGACTGCCAATACTGATTTTGATTGTCGGTTGAAGTGTGGGCTGGTTGACGATGCTCTTACCATCGTTGATATTGAGGGAATTCTCGATGGCAGTGAGATGAATGTAGGAGGATTTGATTTAATAATCGATAAAGGTGTCAAGATAGTGCAGGAAAAGCATTCGATGTATAACAGTCATCTAGGCGCTGCAAATCAACGTAAAAAGGTGATGCGTCACATTGTTCAAAAGTTTATGCTGCGTAAAAGGCTGGAATAGCAGAAGAAAGAGGATGAAGATGAGGTGGAGGAATAGGAAGAGTAGGAGGGAGTTAAAACTGTAAAAAAGAAAATCCAGAAGGGAAAGGAGAAATTATTGCCAAGTTTTTACTATCAGAGAAGAATAGAGGATATTGACCAACAAATTGTAGAAACTCTGAGGGAGGAGCTGAGAGTTTTATAAGATAATGAGAATGAAGAGAGCAAACCGAACTGTAAGTTTAGGCCCCTTAGATTTGCTGAATGATCATTTGTAGCATTGTTTAAATGGTCGTATTGGTGAGTGCTATTCTGTTAGTTTCTCCTTTTTGACATTTTGTAATAATAAAGCCATTATAAATAAATAATACAAATGCTATCCTCCGTTTTGTTTTGCGGGATTATTCTAATCCTTCTCCTGCCGACGACTGCGATATTCACTTCTACCTTCGATCCAACCGTACAAACCCCAGCAAATATGTTCACAAGTAGAATTTCTTTCATGCAGCCACATACTCGGCCTCACTAACAGGCACCACTAAAACATTCACTGTTGCTTTTCCAGCATCACCTTATAATGCAACCCCTATAGTTCTTTATTCTATCACCTCACTCACCTTCAGCCGAGGGATCTATTTTAATCTATCTCTGACGACTATATCTTTGACTTCTGTCACAGCTCAATTTAGCTATAATTCCACAGTTACGAAAGTTACCTTCAGTTTTCTAATAATGGACTCAATCCTGTACTCTGCTAACTTCAGTGACTTCCTTTATGTAATGCCAGTTGGTACAAACACTCCACAATCGATAACAATAGTAAACAATTCTCAGCATGCCGCATCATATATGGTCTAAATGAAGCTTACTTTGGGTTCAGTGCCTTCAGGATACGCCCCCAATGCTGATTCAGTCGTATGCATCGACACTACTAACATCATTTCTACCAATCTGACCATTTCATATGATCCATCTCAGGTTTATATTAATAGACTTCGCATGTACTTTGTCGATTTTAATCTATCCAACTTTATAGCTTTACCCGGCCAGCCCTACGGACAACAGTTTGTTATTTATGGTACGAATGGTATTTCAACGGACCAGTTGCAAACAAATTCCTATTTATCAATGTACGTGAACAACTTCTTTACGGGTTTGCAAACTCTGTACGATGCTCAGTTCATATTTTCGAATGCCAGTTTCGATGTTACCAACTATATAAACAATAACGTCTATTATTTTACTTCTGAGTTGCTCCTGGTCAGCTATCACTGCCCAAACAGCTTTCCAGTTACTGATAACACGCGTACTTATTGCTACAGTTCATGTGATATCGGCTTTTACGCAGACATGCAAATGATCTGCTCGCCATGCAACTAAAACTGTTACACATGCATTGGACTTGCCTCAAACTGTACCGCTTGCTCTTCGCCCTACGTCTTAGTTTACGGGTTTGTCTGTGGTTGTAACTCGACCAGTTATGAGATAAACTTTGAAAACGGAACCATCATTTGTCAGCTTTGTTCTTCTGCCATTGTATCTTGTCAATCTTGCTCATCAGACAATAACTGCACTCTTTGCATGAATAATCTAGTTTTATTGAATTAAACCTTTTGCGAATGTCCCTAAGGAACAAACCACACTCTAATAAGCCAATCCGCTTACTGCGTAAACAATATCTCTACTGCTCAATAGACCTGCACTAACGGAATGTTGCAAGTGAACAATATCTGCGTATGTCCTTCCTCCCTCAATTTAACTCTAATCAATGGAACCTGCTCCCCTCTGATTCCCTGATCCAATAATTGACATTTGTTTGCATGCTAACAACAAATATATCTGATTTTGTGTAAAAACTGCTATTTGAGATCGGCCAATTTTCAACTACTCTGGCTCATATTAAACCAGTATCGATTCGATAATAAATTTGCTCTGAATATATTTATTAATCATGAACCTCGAGCCAGATTGCCCGATGGCTGATAGCAACTCAATATAATTTTAACCCACAGATCAATCGTCCACACTTGAGATTGTTCCATACCCTCACCACTCTTACTACGCTCGTCATTCGTAACCACTCTACAAAATCGATTAAGACGAAACATATAATAAAGGTGCTGAACTGTTGCAGGCAAACCCAATATTGCCTCCCGGCAAGCATCATCTAAGATAGTAACCTCAGTTTCGCCTCAAATTCATGAACCAACGCGATAAATTTAATAAGACGAGCTTTGCATCGACAACTATCGAAGCAAAATCGTTTATTCGTACCAACCGTGAACATCATTTTATTAGCCAAAGGAAATAGTAAAAACAACAGGAGGAAGTCCACATCCCTGAGGTGGATGAGGACGTCTAACTCACATAGCTGCTTTCGCATCGAATAGAAGTATATAGAAGATTAAACAATAGTAAGATCAATCAATTAGGGAAGGAAAGAATCATGTGCAGTCTGTTTTTTGATTTTCGCAAGGAGAAGGTTATATCCAAGGATTAGCCCGTTTATTAGAGTTTGGCACAACAGAGAGCGTTGGCCTGGACTGCTAAGGACACAGATTGGCTTTCTTTTAGCAGCGCTTTTTAGAGTGGTAATCTATTGATGGCGCTGCGTAATCCTTTGACTATCCTACCTACATACGAGCTCTACATGCAAAACGATATCAACACAAAGGGATGTACGCAGTGGTACTACTTTAGCGTGAGCAACCGCAGCAGAGGAAAGGCCAAATTGCGATTAATGAACTTTGTATATTTGGGTCCATTTAGTATAAGCCAACTTCTTTATACCAAAAAGGAATGAAGGTTCTTTGTTCGCTTGATGGTGTTGATTGGAAACGCACAGGGACAGCAATCACCTATTCGCGATAGCCTGGCTAAAAAGACGTTTACTCTTTGTAATTCTTGCATGATTTTGACGTCGCCAACAAGACCACATACTTCTCCTATGGTTATCCTTACACCTATAGTGTAAATTTGATGCACTATCTTAACTGCCTCTTTTCTGACTTGAAATTTCAGAAGTAACTAGCGTTTTATTTAGAATTACAAGAAGGAGTAATCTTTGCATTTCTGCTATGGGAAATCCGATCCCTATGATCTCAATATCCAACTTTTCGAATAAGAAGGAAGCCAAACAGCTTGTCTATATCATAGGCAGGCAGCATCCCGGATAGACACCAGCATCCTTCATTGTCGAGGGACTGATAAATTTCTTAATATCCAACTCTCTGTAAGCTAAATAGCTGCGCGACAAGTACTAATTCAAAATTATTCCGATGGTGAACGTCGATGGTGTAATCAGCGGCAACTACAGATCCAATCTATCTGGAAATGACGTGAATCGGCAATGGCAGTTTCCCAGCAAGAAGGGTCAGCCCGAGATATACTGGTTGAAGCAATAGATCACCAATAACAAAAAGCAAGTCGCTTTCTTTTTGGATATACACGCCCATAGTCGCAAAATGAACTCGTTTTTTTATGGATCGAAAGCTACGGAAAAGGACAACAAACTGCTGCCTTTTGTGTGTTCAAAACTCAACAAATTTATTTCATATGCCGATTCTTCGTTTAGCGATGATCCTTCCAAAAAGACAACGGCGAGAGTCGTGCTGGAAAATTAGCTTGGCATCCTCCATTCTCTCACGTTCTAGGTAAGCTTCTATGGATGGACAGATCCCATCAAATAATCCAATTATTCTTTTAAACAGTCTGATCTGAGGACTATCGGAGAATCCCTTGGAATGGGTTTTTACTACAGTTTTATCGGTATTTAGTGTGCCAAAAAATATGAATAGCCCAAGTAAAACGTGCTGCCCAAATGTCAGAGCGATAAGGAGAAAATAATAATAAAAAAGAGTTTAAAGATTCTTTAGAGGTGGAATAAATAGTGTTAAAAATAAAATAAGCTGGAAGAGTAGGATGCATACTCTGAGGGATCATCTCTGGATCCAGAGCAGTACCAACTCAAGGAGGAAGAACGACAGCTTATCGCCTAGATTGTTAAAAACTAGCAACAGCAGAGAGAAATCTTTAAAAATATGCTGATTCGCCATTTGTCCACTCCCAAAGAGGAGTAAACCAAAAAAGATAAACGGAGACTGCTGATCTACTCTACTCTGAGTCCAGGATAAAACCCTTAGAGCAAGCTACTTGCTCCCAAAAATATCGTCGCTTCGAGTGGATAGACCACTAACTTAGGCATCTCGAGTAAATAGTTCTATCATTTCTCCAACTCAGCCAAAGGGCCAAAAAAACAGCTGTTTTCAGTGAGTGAGCTTGAGCTCGAACTTCAATACGGATTAAATCGGTCTCCATAGAAACGATTGAGAGGGACCCGGCTAAAGATGAACAAAGTGAACGTGAGTCCTTTCGACCGATACGAATCCTTATAAATGGACCGCGGAGACAGTACTAAAAACTATAAATTGTAAGTGTTGGAGATGAAAAAAGCCCTAAAATATTTGTTATAGTCAAAGAGCACTGACTATGAGCACTACCAATCGTGCTTCAAGTCGATGGCAGGGGAGTTAGGAAAGGGAAAGTGAAAACGAAAGGGGAGAATGGGCATTGCATAATATTTGATAATAATTTATTTGTATAAGAGTACTTAGATTTTAAATGGAAGCATTTGAGCTGAGATTGTAGTAAAATTAAGTATGAATGATTCTTCTTTGAAGTTTGGCTCGTCAATAAACATCTTTGACTCAGCTTAACAAATTGATCAATTTGAGTATATAATAAATGCAAACTGTTAGATTGATTTTCATAAGTAAAATTTATGATTGGATTGACTCGGATTGGCAGACTCTTTCCAAGCTTACTGTCCTCACTGAGACCATCATTTTCTACTAAGTCTACTCTCTCTTAAAGTGCGCAAAGGGCAATATGGGCCACGGCTGTTGTAAGGAAGATTACTTTTGCAAATGGATAAGGTAATTTTAAAAAATCGTCTTTGAGATAGCAGCTTCTAAATCTTTAGCATCCTGCAAAAAGCTTTCCCGATTAACATTATTAATCTTATCTTCGCCAGCTAAAGATGTCCAATAATAAATAACTTATATTTGATGCCTAAATCAGGAAATAAATACTTAGAATGTTTTCAGATGGAATTAATCTTTCAACAGTTGTATTTTCCCAAGAAAGAGTTGCCCAAGGCAAAGATCTTATAATTTCACCAAGTAATCCTTAGTATTTAAAAATATTTATTTTCTGCCCGAATGTCTTGGTGACTAAGGAAATATTTTCGGCCCTCTTCACATGCACTCAAAGTTCACTTATTTACGGTGAGTTTGGGATCAGTAAAACAATTTCATTAGTTCTTTTCGATTACTTATCTTCCATAATTAATAAATACACCTATTAATCATTTACAAACTAAGCCCTTCGGAAGGAATTCTAATTTCTCACATAAAATTACTTAAGATGGAAAATTCCCAAGCTGTTTTACTGGAGTTTAAAATTAGACGATAACGAGGAGAAATTAAAAGATATAATGCTTTTGCAAGCAAGTGAGTTATCAGCAGAATAAAAGAAATAACTGTCAACAATAACTTCATTTTAACAATTTATAAACGAGATTTCTCTAAAATATACTCGTAAAGGAATTATCATTTATTGTTTAATAGATCAAATTAATGTAATGGCCTCAAAATTTAGATAGTGGAATTATTTTTATAAGAATTACCAATCTAAAAATAAATACTGGAAGTAGAGTCTTTAAAAAATAACAAAAACAATAGAATAATTAAAAAATTAAAATAAAAGCTAATTATTAAAGGAAAAGATAAAATAAAAAGAATAACTGAAACTCGCTAATTAAAAAGAGCAGATGCTATGGTAATAAATATAAAAAAGGAATATATCAGGTAGGAAATAAGGATAGATTCTTAGATAGCGCATGAAAAAGTTTTAAACAATTGGCTCAATACATCTGTACAACAGTTCAATTAATATTTAAACAGATTTATTTAAACCACAAAGTCATGTTTAGGAGCCAGAACGAACAATGGACTTATAAAAAGGTCATGTTAAACTCCCTATTATCTAAATTCCTTATTTTAAAAATATAGGGTAAAAATGGGGACGCAATGACTTTATTCATTATTTTTGGTTTTAAATATGGAAAAGACTCAAAAATAATAGCATATTCGCCCAGCAAAGTTAACTTGACACATTAAAAGATATATTTTATGAGGAAGCCAAAAACGAAATATGGCCAAATTATGTTCGATTCGTTAGTATCTCAGATATGTTAACAGGTGATTTAAAATAATTATTTGGAAAGGAGATAAATATTAATTTTTCAAAGGAAAACTTTAGGGCAACAGCTAAATATATAATCAAGCAACTTCCTGAAAGTAGTAGGACCGATTATCAGTTAAAGTTAAAAAGATTTTTAATAAAAGGAGGCAAATAGGAAGAAAAGAATAGACTAATGTTTCTTCACCTCCTTTTTGGATTAGCATCAGGATATGACCAGAATTCTAATTAAAATTTATCAATTTAGATTCCTAAATAATAAAAAGGGTTCATAGAAGAGCAACTATCAAAACATTTAGGTCAATCCTACACCAATAAATAACTCTTTTCCTTTGATTTTAATAAGCTAAATACAACAATAACTTTTCTGTGGACTCCAAAGCAGTTTAGAGATATTGTGAGCCCAATACTTTACGATTAAACTCTTACTGCTTGGAATGTAGACCCATCATTAACTGAAAACCTTTTGATGACAAGCAAAGCAGCCCTAGGAATCTACTTAGAAGCAGCACTCATACGAGCTTTGAAGTGTAAAGACGTTATTTTTTCATTTACAATTTAAGCAAAAGAATTTACAAAGAAATATGAATTCCAAACTAAATAAGTTTCAACTTTTTAGCAGCTGAATAAAAAGAATGATGGAAGCGTTTCGATTGAAAAACATCTTGAAAATTTTTTCACTTTAGCAAAGGAGAACTAAAAATAGTTTATATTTGGTGTGCCAATCGCAGTAATATATCAATTATTTAGGTAAAGTAGGATATGTAAAAAGAAAGTCCTACAAGTAGAGCTATCGATTTTATATATTTTATATATGTAATATATGATTCATCAAATCGAGAAACTCCTTATATAATTTTTTCGTTTGATCTCACTGTTTCTCCAGATATTTCACCTAAAAGAGGAAACGCAAAAGATACATATAGCCCAGTAATTGCAAAATCAAAATAAATCGGATCACTTAACTATCTAATTTAGCATACAATCATTGGGTGGGAAAAGCAACACAAGTATGAAAAAATAGACAATCTGGCAATTGGAACCATTTTAATTTAGGCAGTGCAACTTACTCCTACGTCTTCAGATGAAACAACCAAAACTATTATCGAATATTATAATTATCTAAAAAGAGTATATCAGTTGAAAAAAGATATATAAAAACGATAATAAGAAAAGAAAATGCAAAAAAATTAATTAAACCTGCCAAACTATCCAATCAAATAAAAATAATAGAAATTCAAAGCCAATGCAACAAAATAAATCAAAAAAGCAAACCAACTCAACTTAAATGATCAAACTAATGCATCATCATCACGAAGCCATACTAGGAAGAGTAATAAAAAGATAGATATTAGGTCTCCGCTTTCGCAGATTATTAAAAAGATAGATAAATGATTATAGCCATTGTTCATCCAACTTATAATTATATTATTTATCTCAGCATTGAAAACAGATACAAATGTATGATATGATCACCACTAAATTAGCCATCACCATCCAAAGTCTAATATTAGCATCATTACTATAAATTTTAATATATCGATTCCTGATGACTGATATCTTTAGGAAATCTTTTTCAGAAAATAGATTTTTTATTCAATAAATATTGTATTTTATTCGATTGTATTTTATTACTATTTATTGAAAACTTGAGTTAATCATAAAGATCAGTAACTGATTTCAAATATCATTTTTGTGCTAGCTGCTGTGAACTAACTCAAAATCAGAGTAGTCGGAGTGGTTCATCCTCTACAGATATTCATCCCACTAGCATTCGTTCTTGCGCAGACGACCTGGTCTGGATATTATTGAAGATAAGGGCGAAGGTGGCAACTGTTAGAGCTCAGGCTTGTCTTCATCAACCAGGATTTGATTTTACAAAGGATTCCTTTTTTAGTTGCCCTATTTTTAATCCTACTTAAACTCTTTAAGCTCCCCAAAAAGGTCCTCTTTTTAATTTCTATCGAATTGTGACCCAATTTCGCTTCTTTAGACGTCGGACAAGAACTGAGGTTCTCCTGTTATCATTTTCAAGCTTTGTTTCTTGCGTTTGGGCTGCGGGTAAAATATAAGTGGATTGCCTCCGTTGTTCATCTGCTAAAACGCACTAAGCATATGTTACAGCTGCGGCGGAAACAGAAAATCTCCATCTTCGGCCTTCGCCTTCTTCCCAAAAAGGAACAGCAGCATGAGAGTTTCCAATTTTTTACGATACTTCTCTTTCATTTGCCTCATCATGTTGGCGAAGGATTTATTTTGGGCTGTAATGGCCTTGTTTTGCTCCATCAGCACTTACATCATGTTCTGCAGCTATTAGTGTTGTGCTTTTAACACTTCCACTTCTCTTTCCAGCCTTTCCTCGCGCTCTCCGATAGGAACGATTGCGCCATCGCCAATTTTTTCACTTGTTCCTACATCTTTTCGCTTCATCAGCAAAAGAAGCTCTCTAAATTATTATTGGGGTACATATGTTTCTTCTGAAAATACTCATGATGGAAGACAGGACCCTCCTCTTCATCACATCGAATCTTGCGAAAGCCGTACATGTTGAGTTGCCGTACAAATGAGGCGAAGTTAGTATGTTTAAAGTGTCGAAGAAAGATTTCATCAGTAAGCCGTGATACATCTTTGACTACAAAAGATTTTTAATCATCTGTCCAGCTGATAATCTAGAAATATTATGGATTCTAAGTGAGAGGAAGGATACATCTATGATGCGAAATGTTTTCGATAGAAAGATGGGGATTTTATTTAGTATCTCTTCTTGTTGTTTCTTCTCTATCTTCGATATCATTTTAAGTAATTATTATACTCTTCTTACTACTAAGATATTAAACTATGGCATTAATTTATTCCTCAAAGTATACGATTATAAATGCAAATCTGTATATTTGATTGTAGTATTGTTATGCAGATAGGGTAGGATACCCCTCTAATTATTATTTAAAATTATTTGGATGTCTTGAATTATATTAAAATTATAATAAAGAGGAATAGATTATTGATAGTCAGTTGATCATGCAGGTTTATATTATACTGCGGAGCTTCAATGCTTATCTTTTGAAGATTTATCGATCGGGGCGGGTGGTAAACTCAAGCCGCGAGACTGGATAAATTTGGCAGGTTAATGTGCGTTTGATCAGATTTTTGAAGATATACTGTCTGATATCTTAAGTCATAGTATCATCATCTTCCATACTCATTTATGATTCCTGTTCCTTTTATTTTTTCCTCAAGGTCGTGCTATTTATACTGACTTCGTCTGCCAAGATAGTCTTCATAAGTAGGGTCTCCATATTTTCTGGTTCACGTGGCCTGATAAACATATTCTGATGTATCACTCGCTTGGAAGTAGTAATTTCATGCTCATCTTCAGCAACTTTAGGTCGATAACTTGGCTATTTCTTAAGGCTATTTTTATAAATTTTAGATTTATATAGCCCCTTTTCGACCTCATACTTATGTCCGCTGATTGTCCCTTAAAGAATGAGTTTGATAAGAGTTTATTTAACCGAGGGAAATATCACATAAGGAGCCCATAGACTTTTAGAGTTACAAGAGCAGATCTCCTTCTCTTCGTATTTTCTTTTCTTTGACTATTTAAATTCATCATATTCTTTCTTAATGAAATAAAGTAGATTGTCTCTTATGACTTTATAGGCTCTCTCTTGGTGTCTCTTGTAATTTTATTTTAGGTTTCCCGTAACGTGATCTTCCAGATGCTTTTCATGCAAATAAAAACACTTCTCATTTTCGCATTTCAATCCAGCGATGAATTTTTGGCAATATTTTACTGTTCCATAGCTTGACTTGGTTAGCAGAGTGCCATGCTTGTATAGTTTCAGCGCCTATGTTAATAAATAAGGACTGCAATAGCTAGAGCCGCATCCAGTTAATTGTCATAAGTCACATAAGCCTGAACTCCTCCATTGTAAGAAACATAAGAGCTGTGATCGCTGCTGATGATCACCTGTTTTACTTTGCCGTACTTCCCCATATAATTGTCTCTTGAAATTGTCTAACTAGCAATAAGCTAACTTTGGGGGTGTTCAGCTCTGGCGGAAGTTCTGTGGCAAGCACAATGCTATAGTTGACAACTCTGATCTTTGGATCTTTAATGTCCTCATGATATGAGTTTGAAGAAGGAGACCCTCGATATGTTCGAGCAGTGACATAGTTCCACTCCTCAGTACTGGAGTTATCAGTGTCCGAATCTAAGTAATTGATAAAAGACAATAGGAATGAAAAATGAAAGGGAGTGTACCTGAGAATTTGGTATCAGTGATACCTGATTGGTTGACTACCAGCATTTTTAGTTTTGACTTATTATTATCACAGGCAAATTTAGGAACCACTTCAGATTAGCGAGGGAAAAATCAGAAAATATATACGGTAGTCTGATTTGATGATTTTACGTTTTATGACCAAAAGTGGACTGCTGGCTGGAAGAGGTTGATGATATGGTTTGCAATATATATATTTTTGAAAATGAAGGAATTTGAAACAAATTGGGAAGACAACTACTCTAAAACGGTGTGTAACAATCAATGTTTTGAAAGTTAACTCGTTTGATATTATAAACGAGGCTCTTTTTTTATAAAATGCAAATCCTTTTCAATCCATACTGATAATAGCAACCATAATGTTCTATCCAACTATTTATCTAGCTACTCTTGCCTACAACATACAATTATTCCTATGCTGCGTTTGTGTGCAGGATAAAATCATATTATATCTATAAGTTGATATAACTAAAATATAATCGTTAGATGTATAATCCCCTGTCAACTCGTAACAAGCATGCCAACACAGAGAAGGCTCAATCCTCTGCCCGCTTCTTCAAAAAATTCAGTGCTGATGAGAACGAACGCAACTTCCTCAACTTTATGGATAAAAACACTTTCAAATCGATGCAGTCATCAACCAAAAATATTATTTCTCTCGCCACCCACAAAAACGAAGACAGCAAGGCCAAACTCCTCAACAAACAGAAGAAAACCATGACTAATTTTATCAACCTTACAAAACCGATTTCTAAGACTCAAATATCCATCTCCCAAACGGATCACATCAGTCATAGCAATAATAAGGAAAACATCAAGACTTTACGCAAAGAAAGCAGTGTTAAGAATCTTAAACTTGTCACCTCCTCCTCTGGAGAGTTTCCCTTTCTTGCTAAATCAGTCAGTCAGACCACTGTCCATCGCAAGATGGATGATAACAAACTCAGGTTACTTTAGAAAATAGGAATGAAGAAAAAATCATAAAGAGCCATCGAGAAAAAACTATCTATGGGTCAGTTTAAGCTGGGCAAAAAATTAGGGAGTGGTCGCTTCGGAAACGTTTATCTATGTGAAGATAAGGCTACTAGAACGATTTACGCTTTAAAAGTCATGAGCAAATCAAAGATTAAGGAAGCCGACATGACCGAACAGGTGTTTTGGGAAATAAAGCTTCAAAGTTATATGAGACACCCGAATGTGCTGAAGATGTTGGGTTTCTTCGACGACACGAAAAACATCTATCTCATTCTTGAATACTGTTCGCAGTGTCTCTTCCGAGATTTTCGTAACAAAGTATACTATTAGTGATTTAGGGTAAATTCTGCGAAGAGTAGGTCTCATATTTGGGCAAACAGGTTATTTCTGCCTTGAAGTACATGCACAATGAAAGTATTATTCATCGAGATATCAAGCCTGAAAATATCATGATGGAGCATGGTGTGCTCAAAATGTCTGATTTTGGATGGTCCACCTATTCGCCTCTTTAGTATAGTTGATTTTATACTTAGTAAGAGACAAACATTTTGTGGTACTGTCGACTATGTACCTCCGTAAATTGTTGAGGGGAATTAGTATGATGAAAGGGTTGATATATGGGCACTTGGAGTGCTGCTGTATGAGTTGGCTTCGGGTTCTGCGCCGTTTTAGACTAAAGATGAGAACATCACTTATAACAAAATTGTTAATAGTGAATGCAAATATCCTTCCCATTTTTCCAAGCCTTTAAAGGAAACAATTGCCAAGATCTTAGACAAAAATCCTGAAAAAAGGCCTAACTTATCGCAAATCTAAAGTGAGGCTTGGTTTTAAAAGTTCAAAGGTGTTGGTCGATACATTTCTAAGTAAATATGGGCCTCTTGGGATCATCTCTGATCTTTATCACAATAGTTGCAGTCAATAAGATAATAAGAATAAGAAGGATTATTGTTTATAATTATTGCTATATATTATTATATGAAGTAATAAAATAATAGATCAATCTCTAAACCTGTCAAATCACTCAGCGCGCGAACGTTTTTTAAATCTGCCAGAAAATCATCTCCCAATCAGCACTCAAAACGAATATAGACTCTCCGTACTGAGCCAGTGGAAATATAAACTTTTACAGCAACCAAAAGACATCTTCAACTCTAATCCAAGACTTCACGTTTAGTCCTAAGCAATTGGAAGAAATAAACTGTTGGGATCAGGTCCAAGGAAGAGCTAGCAGATTAGAATCATAAGCTAAAACTTAAAATCAACAAACTGTAAGAGGATTTGCTGAAATAAAAAAGTAAATATATGCAGCATGCTAAGGAATTGAACAAGTTGCATAAGCAGTTTGATGTTGACTTCGAGAAATAGAAGTATTACGAGAGCGGTCAAAAGCAGACTAATATGGTTGAAGGAGTAAAGTATCAATATCATAAGACCAAACAAAGTATATATTGATCTATCTTAGAATATTAAGAGAAGTGCAAGGAGCATGAGTCACTTATGAAGAGATTTTAAAGTAGCTCAGGAGAAGAGTATAAATTTTATTGCGAGGCTCTGTAAATAGATAATAAAAAATTGAAGGAAAACCTTGCATTTTTGGTCAAATTTGAAGATTAAATGATAGGACAGTTTAAGGATCATCACTTTGTGGACAGGCGTAAAGAGGGAGAAGTTAGCGAGAAGGAGAGGATAGCTGATATTCTGGGAGTAAGCGCAAATATAGTAATCTTGCAGAAGAGAATTGATAATTCCTAGTAGAAGTATAATCGACTAAAATAGAAAATGAAGACAACTCTTCGTACCTTAACTGAAAAGAACAAAAAGATTTAATATTTAGACAAAATCATCACTTAGAAAGGCAATTAAATTCATACGTTAATCTGGAAGGAGCGTAAAACTCAAGCATAATTAAAATCTAAGCTATAACTGATTGCCTAACTCAAAACAAGGCTGTAAATTCAGTAATAAAGGCATCATCATATGATTGAAGTCTTCAAGTAGAAGGAAAACACTAAATTCGAAACATAAAAAACTATATTCATAGCTTCTCTCAAGCAAAAAGACGCAGAAATTTAAAAACTAAACACTGAAGTCAATTATTATTCAGCCATATTCTCCTATTTGAAAACTGGAGAGGATCCCTTTAAAATATAGCCTGCCACTAACTCCCTATCCAAGAAAAATTCTTTTAGGGAAAATTCCAAATCGTTTTTAATGAACATTGAAAAATCACTCATCTCACTGTAAGGTGGAAACCAACCTAGCCTATCGGCTCGCAAACGAGTGAAAACACTTTTTTAAAGTGGTCTCAAAGATTTGAGCACGACCTACAAAGATCAAAATGCGCCCCAAACGAACACCTAAGCTCTAAAAGATATCAGAATTATATCTGATGATTAGTACTAGGGTAACTCATCTTCTGGGTCGCATAAATAGAAAAATCAAATATAAAATACAGTTAATCCGCAGTAAAGATGCGCCATATTAAACCTTCCCAGATTAGTCATCTTAAAAAATAACTAATATATCGCTTCATTTTCTATCGGCTCAGTATTGACTAAGCCAAATAGCATCTTTCTTTTGATTCAAGCAAGGAGTTAGATTCAAATCTTTCTCAGAAAGAAAGGAAATGGAGAGTCAATTATATCAACATGAAAGAGATTAAGGAAAAATTGATGGCGAAGCCTTTTGAAATGAAGGATTAGGACGCCACTCTGCTGGGAAGGTATATTGTGGAAGACTCAGCTCAAGATGATGTCTATTTTCAGTAATAAAACTAAGTAGAAAGGACTATCGCCAAATCAATCATCAGAGCTTTTGTTGGCGAATACACACTTCCTGATGAACTCTAATGCAGAAAGGAATTAAGTCAAATCCTTTAAAAATCAGGTAAAAACCTCCGCTCAGCCCTCAATTCGCTGGCTCCCACAGGCAGTCTATCTGCTGCAAAGTTAATATAAATTTGCGAAAACATTCAGATAGATTTCAGCTAACCCCTCAAAAACTGGTTACTGAGTCAACTATTTTCTAAAACATCTAATGACCTTTCGCACCTCGAGTATCGTTATTTATTCGAGGGATTATGATGCACACAATCTATTTATATCTCATTGATAATATTCATCATTCAATAATTATTTTTATTTAATCACTATGGCTGATTGACGACCTAATTTGTATAAAAATTATATTTACGGAAATGGAAAGCAACTTTATGATCAAGTTTAAACGGACGCAAGGCAAGCAGGAAGTCATTTAACTGGCTTATGAACCCAGTAAAACTGTTGGAGGGTATTTGGACGATATGGCTGAGCTTTATGACTGTCCTACCTAGGCTATCAAACTTGTTTTCAAAGGCAAAATATTAGCGTATGGGTAGACTGCTGAGAAAGCCAAAATAAAATAGGGTACCGTTATGGTTGTCATCAATCAAGTCAAAAAATAACCCAAAAAAGTAAGTCTTTTTCAATAAAGATTCTGACGTCGAAAGAGCAAGTGGTGCCTGGAGCAGGTATGAATACTGGATTGGGTGCTTCATCTCCCTTCGGAGTTGGTGGTTATTAAATTGTAAATCACCCTCAGTATATGAGTGCAATTTCAAGTGCAGTGGATCCAGATAAACTAGAGTAAACGTTGAACGACCCTCAGGCTCAGGGAATGATCGAAGAGATGATGAACGATCCAGATACTCTCAGGCATCTTATTAATTAGAACCCCATGCTTAAGAATATGATGAAGGATAACCCTATGATGAAGATGGTGCTTGACAATCCAGAACTAATGAAGACATTTTTCAGTACGAATTGAGATATATAGACAAGGAAACTTTGAAGAAATCACAGGAGTATCTCAAAAACGGCGGAAGCTTGTAAGATCTACAGAGTATGAGTAATCCCATGATGATGGGGAGAGGAATGCAAGGCATGGCAAATCCTATCAGCAATATGCAGAACCTTCAACAAGGACCTCCTTTGCAGAATAATAACCCTTATGGTATGGGGGGTTTTGGAGGCACTAATTTAAATCCTATGATGGCCAATAATTGGAATTCCATTTTTACAAATTCTTTATTCCAATCTCAACTCTCTCAAATGTCTGATGAGGTTCGTTATAAAGACCAGTTAAAGGAACTCGAGCTCAGTGGATTCAAAGACCGAGCCAAAAACATATTAATTCTTAAGCAAGTTAACGGTGACTTGGATTTGGCCATTGAGAAGCTTTGCTCCTAGTGATTTTGACAAAATTACTTAACTTACATTATGCTTATATAATCAAATCAAATCAATTGGGGCGAGTAAATCAAATGAGTTAATTCATATCGGCCTCTTCGCTCATCGGGATATACTCGAGCTGGTCTAACCACTCAAGCTTCTCCTCCTCGTTGATCGGATTTTGCTTTGGTAACTGACTATGAGGAGGCACCAAACTCAGTCTACTCCATAGTTTGCATTCTACACAACGCTGAAGGACTCGTTCCAAGTGATACAGATGATCATCTGAGAAGTTGAAGCACTTCTTAAGAAAAGCCCGCATAAACCTTAAAAGCAAGTAATCGCCTGTATTGAGTTTATCAGTAACACAACTGTTTGTGGCAGCATTCAGCAGTACTGCTGCTGCAATCAATATCACCTCATCCTCGCCGAACTCCTCACGTCGTAACTCGAGCAACGAACGTTACTGGTTGCCCAGTTCCTCGCGAATTAGTGGTGTAATGTTGATGATGTCTACCAAATACGATACGTTGTAGATATTCCGCTTTTGCCATTAAGAACTTAGTCCTGTCTCGAGATATTTCAAAGGAAGAGTCATATGCTTGCTATTACGTCGCAGATACATAGTCCACTTTTCACATACTCCTAGCATTGCCTTGAGAAATACGTCGCACACGGGGATTCTGAATCCGATTGCCTAAATCAGCAGGATTTACCTGAAGAACATCGTATTAGTTCTCGATTATGTCTGACATTTAGACGATTTGCCTTGTGGAAAATAGCTCAGCGTTCCTAGGAGGTAGTTCTCTTACCTTTCGCATGAACTGAGAGTACTCAAATTTTATGATGAGAGATAAGGATGCAGCAGCCATGGGGTGAGTAGAGCCTTCAGGCGATCCAGACAGTCTTAGAAGGAGAATAGCGCGGTTATAGATGTTTTTCTTCATCTT
>Ga0302186_10000775_pt1 | contig 27710 bp, 22 predicted proteins | sample II_Bog_E1_2_FD_198782 | JGI IMG/M metagenome (GOLD analysis project Ga0302186, IMG submission 198782) | Peat permafrost microbial communities from Stordalen Mire near Abisko, Sweden - II_Bog_E1_1 | ecosystem: Environmental > Terrestrial > Soil > Wetlands > Peat | place: Sweden: Abisko... | reverse complement strand
GCGTTAATGTAAACAGCACTGCTACTACATTAGTTTGCATTGTTGGAGCTCGACCTAAATTGCCTACTTCTAACACTTTCACAGTTACTATAGGAAATCAGCAGTCCATTATTCAAAATTCATTCTTATATGTACTGAAATGGAGTGATAGTCGAACTTGGGGTGTTGATCTCCCACCTGTTGATGGAGATTTGGTGTTTGTACCTCAAGGCATGACTCTCTTAGTTGATCAAAGTACTCCAGTGTTGGCAGGTATAGCAGCTCAAAATGGAACTCTTATATTTTCTAATGACACTGACCTTACTGTTCAGGCAGGATTCATCACTCTAGTCGGTGGCCGCTTCCTTGCTGGAACTGAAGTTGATCCCTACTCTCGTAAACTTACTTTCATATTGTATGGAAATTACTACGGCTCGCAGCAGCCTATGTTCGGTAATAAGGGAATTGGTTGCATGGAATGCAAATTCTCAATGTACGGTATTCCTCGTAGTCCCACTTGGACTACCATAGCAGCAACCATTAACCCAGGCGCTACTACTTTCACAGTCAGTCAGGATGTTGACTGGAAAGTGGGAGAACAAATTGTAATTGCATCCACGAGTTTCTTCCATTATTAGGCTGAACAGATGACAATCACTGCTATCAGCAGTCGTACAATCACAGTCAATACTCCTTTTCTTTATAAACACGTCTGCGTCATAGAAAATTATGGAGCTTCAGATCACTTGGTAATGCAGGCGGAAGTAGGACTATTGACTAGAAACATTAAAGTGATGGGCGATACTGCTACGTCGGCAATCGGAAAATATGGTGCTCATCTTATGTTAGCTGGATAAGCTATCAATGGATTGGAAGGACATGTTGCCTATACCTAATTTTATTACTGTGGTCAGCCTCAGATTCTTGGTCGTTACTGCATCCACTTCCACATGAACGGTGAGGTTCCTACCTCCTATGTAAGAGGTAACTCTGTTCATGAATCTTTTGCTAGAGTGGTTACTATACATGCTGTACATTTCTTGACTGTTGAGTTTAATGTGGGATACAGAGTACATGGACATAATTATTTTGTGGAGGATGGTATCGAAACTAAGAATGTGATTCGTTACAACTTGGCAATCAGCTCACTGACAGTGACCAACATGCTTCAAACTGATATCTCGGTGGCCTCCTTCTGGGTAACCAACCCATCCAACGATTTTTATGGTAATCATGCTGCTGGAGGTGACTTTTATGGTATTTGGTATGAAATAAAAGCAAATCCTGATGGCCCCTCAGCCACCAATGATGTGTGCCCCATCGGCAATCCTCTTGGCAATGTACAAAACAATACAGCACACTCCAACATTCGATTTGGATTCCGAATCTTTAAACTTTATTCTCGAGAATATCCATGTCAAGATATTCGTAACGATTCAGATGCAGATAATCCTTGGGCCTACAATCCATCCATAACATCAAACTTTACAAATTTCACTGTATACAAAAATTTGGAAGATGGAGTTTTATCAGAGCAGACAGGGAACGTAGTTTTTGATAAATTTGTGATTGCATAAAATTACAAATCCGGAATATAATTTTACGTGGCTAATTTCACCAAACAGCCAGTGTTAGTGATAAATTCAGTCATTATCGGAACATCTCAAACAAATATGGCAAGTGATCCTACAAACTATTCGCTCGGTATGTCATCTGTGATAACTCCTCGGTCAGGACAAACTAACTTCTCTAATATACGTTTCTACAACTATCCTACTGGCAGCATTGTTTTCAAGATTTGTGACCAATGTGATAATCCGGATATATTTACCAACGTAGGTACATAAGTGTTTACCAGCAAGCTAACCTTCACTAGCATAAACGGTAGTTATTTGTTAATGCTGGGTCTGAAAAGAGATATGATTTTTGATTAAGACGCATCTCTATCCGTGCCATTCGATGCTAATGCGCCAAGTCGTACATCAGGCACTATTGTCAGTAATTACCCTCATATAGCCATTTATCAACAAAATAACTGTTTATCTTCGCCCATTGCAGCAGCATGGGACAACGCTTTAATGTGTGATCAAACAGCAACAGTGCGGAGAATCATGTTCACTAATTTGGCAGACCCCTATATTTTTAATCATCAAACGATGAAGGTGTTATATTTATATAATGCTTCAGATGTACTTGACCCATAAATGGATAGTTCTACGTATACCTCAATTACTTCCTACTTTCCAGGAGTCGGAAAATAACCGCCGGTGGAAAAGCCTAAAACGTGGTCACTTCCTTTTATTACAGGTAATATATACGCCATTTGGTGGGGAAGTGGATTAGATTTTACCAATGTGGCTATTTCTTCAACTTCACTTTTTACATCCAATGACAATGGTGTTATTTTTAAATTTAACTACACCATTAACAGAGAAACTTATCATGTAGGTCCCATGCGTGGAGGTCAACCATTCACTACTTTAAATTTTATTCCAGAATACGTTGCAGAAGGCAATAGTAGTTCACCTTCTTATGATCCTTACCTTGATTTAACAGTTTGCGAGAATGGAGATTGGTACCACAATAATGATAACTCTTCCTTTAGAATGTTTACTGTCTGTCAAAGTGGAAAGAATAAGACTTTGTTTGAATATACACAAGTTAATGCTGTTATTTGCTAATTCCATTGTCCAGCTCCAGCTGGTCTCTTTGTCAAAGAAGCTTTCACTCGTCTTTGGAGTAATGCCAGTCAGTGGCCCAATGGAACAGTGCCAGCAGCCAACTAAAATGTCACTATTAATGGAAATTGGACTGTTCTTCTGGATGTAGATCCTGCTCCAGCAGCCTATATGATCATTGATGGAACTTTAGTAGCTGATGATACTAGAAATGTGAATATTACAGCAAATGCTATCTTTATTAGGGCTGGTAACATCACTGCCGGTAGTTCCAGCGACGCTTTCCAGCATCAATTCACAATTCAGATCAACGGACATAAAGAAGATGTGGGCTATTACATTGATCCTATAATAGCTGGAAGTAAATACTTTGTAGTGACAGGCTCACTTAATCTTTATGGTAAAACTCCAAGCACTATTTCAACATACCTAACACAATCAGCATTTTCAGGTTCCTCGACCATTAATGTTGGATCGAGCACAGGATGGGTAGTTGGTGATTCGATTGCTATTGCTCCTTCTTTCTCAAATCCGTATTAATATGAAACTGTAACCATTTCTTCTTTTAATTCCGATGGATCAATAACTGTTACTCCAGCACTAAAATATACTCATTATGGCTCCACATCTACAACTATTAGCAATAGTTATGGCTCTTTAGATGCTAGAAGCAGAGTTGGACACTTGACCCGCAATGTTCAGGTTGTGGCAGGACCAGATCAGGGATGGGGCTTCAACATGATTGTTTACGGCTTTTTGGATGGAACGATTTCGAGAATCGGATCTGTCAACCTTGTTGGAGTGCAGCTGTTAAATGGAGGACAGTATGATACCTAAAACTCAGCCCTTGTCTTCCTCAACACTGTAAATGGCAATTACACGTCAACGATTACTAATACTGCTTTTGTTAACTGCAAGGCTTTTTGTGTCAACATAAATAATGCGAATAATATTACGATGACCAATAATGTTTTCTACAACGGCTGGGTGTTTGGAGTTCTCGCACAAAATATGCTTTCTTTTACCTTTACCAGCAATCTACTTATTGGTATTATCTAGAGACCAGATTTTGGCCCTAACACATAACTAGTAGCATGTTTTGCCACCTACAATTACATTGATCCTGTAAATGATCAAGTTTACATTTCAAATAATGTATGCCAGGGATCAGATGGCCATGGCTTCGCTCTACCGCATGTTTTATGCTCTTAAATCAACACCCACACCCTAGGAAATAATACTGCTGGCTCTTGTTTTATTGGATTTATATTTAATAAGGTACCTGGAGACTGTCAAGCCTTTTCTTGGATCAGTGCATATGCTTGCACAGTGGGACAAATTTCAGGAGCGCCCAGTACCACTAGTCTTCAATTTTATAATTTCATCTTGGCAGATAATATGAGAGGAGCTACTCTTAAATTTGGAAACGGTGAAGGAGATGCAAACCACACTGCTTGGATGTACAACTCCTACATTACAGCTATTTCTCGCCCTAATTGCGCTTAATGTTACGGTTCTTCTGCAACTATTTGCTCTGGAAATATTGGTCTCAGGATGCTCTCAGCTTCAGCAAACGGATAAATCATGCCTGGCAAATTTGGACTTAATTTCGATACAATTTGCAAGTAAGAGCTATTCGATTCCAAATCCTATCTCTATAATGTGATATTTGACTCCTTTAGTCAAAGTTATTCGCAGCCAGCTTTGTAGTCTTGTGGTAACAACTTTGTTTTCCGCCCTCATTCTGGAGCGACTGATTCAACAGGTGATAACAATCTTTTTAACTGTTCCTGTACCAATTGCGATATGAATAGCTACATAATATGTGACCCCAACGACCCAAATCAGATAGGATGGTTTGGTGGTTGTGGAGACATCATTTGCACAGGTAAGCAAAATTATTTAGTGCATGATTTTAATGGCACATTTTTGCCTTTCCGAGGTGTCATTATCCCTGACAACCCTGTTATTGGTAATGGCGAATATAATTGTACTTATTCCAGCATAATGAACGGTCATGTTTGCCAAAGATAAGACTTTGCGACTCTTTAGTATCAATCAATAGCAGCTGATTATAATACTCGTATTATGTGGCCGGTTAATTTAACATACGATGGCGCTAGCTATACTACTTAGACCAATGGCTTTAGATAATGGGATTGGCAAGGAAAATAACCTCAAAACCACCGTTTTGGTAGATTTTATTCCATTGTGAAATTACAGTCTGTTTATAATATGTCTTTTACAGCTTAACCTCCGATTGATATGCAGTTTCAGATTGAGAGACGTAATCCTTTGGGAGATAACTCTAATTATGTAGTGATAAAGATCTATTATCCACTTCCAAATATGATCCGAGTCCAAGTCAATGGAGCACCTATGAAACCCATCTTGCAAACTGACAGTGGCCTTTCAAGAACTCTTAATACTTCTCTCTGTGGAGATAATGTATACTTCTACACTAACTACACTATTCATTTTGTGGTAACATAAGATCTAAACTGTTTTGTAAGAATTTCATTGACTGACACCATTCAACTGACCACTCACTTTTCCATGAATATTTCTGACTTCATGACAGACACAGTAAGGTCTAGTTATCTCAATAACCTTTGTGCATTGCTCCATATCAATGATACATCTAGAGTTGTTATCGTAGGTGTTTATACTGGGTCTGTAATAGTAGTTGCTTCCATTCTCCCGAATCCCTCTGCTGCTGTAGCGCCTGGTGCAGATACATCAATGAGCGGAACCGCAGCCTTGGTAGCATCCATGATTAGTGATAGCTCGTTAGCTGGTGGTCTCGCTTCAGGTATGGGATACCAAGTTCTGGGTGTCAGTAGTACCTTCTATGTTTTACCATCCACCAGCAGCTCATCAAACTCCAGCAGCAGCCAAACTAATGTTGGACTTATTGTTGGAGTAGTCATTGGAGGAGTTATTTTCTTGATTTGCTGTGTGCTGCTTTTCTTCTACTGTCTAAGAAAGAGGGCCAAAATTCTGTAGGAAATAAAAAATAGTGAAGAATAATTCCATCACTAAAAAGACGTCGAAAAACATGATGGACAATTTGAAATGAATAGCGATGTTCAAAATGAGAGCCAACTTTCAAACTTTAAAATAAAACATCGTGAAAGCAACCCGATTATCGTGCAAAGTTAAGACATTCATGAATGAATCTTGATTTCAGTATACCCCAATCATCATTGAAATTATAGCAGTAATAAAATAAAAGATAAAATATAATGTTGAATATAATTTAAGTTTGTATTGTTGAGTCTAATGCTGAATTAATAATTTTAGATATTGAGTTTATTTGTAATTATAATTAAATTCCCTTAACAATAATAGTACTAATTCTAAATATTATTATTTCCTTTGATCAAATTAGTGAGCGTACAAAGGATTATTGGGATGACAATAGTTAAAACTAAATAACTATTAATTCGTCAACAAAATTTAATTTAATTTAATCAACAATAATGATTATTATCAGTTACAATTTCAAAAAGAACATTTATTTTCTGTGTTTCGTATTTATTAATAAGTACATAAAAAAACCAATATAATATCAAACATCTATATAATTTTGCACAATATCTATGATTACTTATGGAGAGTTATCCCATTATATCAAATGGAAGAACATTCAATTTTTGTATCCTACAATAACCAGTTATAATCACTGCTCCCTTCCCCTGACTATCAAAATTATCATCAACTTTAAGACAAAAAATACACGTCCTCACAAAGATAAAGACAACATGTGAATATTTAGAATAGTCAATCTCTAGCCCCAACCTATGAAGTAATAATCATTTTATAAAGGAGGTGATTAAAACCATTGCCGCAATTAGAAATAGATTTCCAAAACGATCAATCTAAGCCATTATTTAGCAGGTTCTTACGAAAATAATTCCTTAAGCAAGCAACCAAGTTACCAATCAAACAGATTTTACACATTTTTCACCTTATATTTCTGCAAATTAGGACGGCTATTCCTAATCTGAGCTGAGAAATATTCAAAAGAAGATTGTGGGAACAGTATTTATGGAAGTAGGATTTGGCTTCTCATACCTTCAAAGATATATCTAAAACAAAACAATTAATTTGGCAATGTATCATTTATTGTATTTAGTCATATCGATTCTTACAATAATATCATAAATGAATTACTTTACAATGCTTACAAGAAACTCTAAGAAATTATCGACCTTAACTGTCACAGTTATAACTTTGAATTGATGAAGATAGAAACTACAGCAGATTTTAATTATTTGTTTGATGTCATGCGAAATTGTAGGGAGAACTTAGAATTATAATAAGTAAGTACTCTTTCCAAATTGATTAAAGCTAATTTTGAGAGCAACTGCTAAATTTAAGTATCAAAGGCATCTGCCTGCAAGTTGTATCAAACTTTGTATGAACACATCAAAAAACTTAAATAAAATAATAGCAATTAAAAGGTCAATTACAATGCAGACAATAATTTTTAATAAAAAATATAAATAAAATAATTATCTCAAAAAGATATCTGGACTGATATTATGACTGTCAGCCTTATCAACCTTTATGTTCAAGATCCGATTTCTTTACCAAAAATACGTTATTCTTTAAAAGAGGAGTTTAACACCAGTAATGCTTTACTATCAAATTAAAATTTAAAATATCAACTTTAAGCAATCTTTCGATAGTCAATTGAACGAATCCAGCTGCAGATGGAATCTCATCAGTGTTTGGAGATGGGTACAAGGTTTAAGAGGCTTGTGAAATTAGATGACAAACGTTTTAACTTAATTCTAAGCTCCCCTGATGCTGTTAATGTTCGAACTGCTCTTTGTGAGTTCTATCTCATCGAAACATTTGACCTCAATACATTAGTTTGCACTATCCTTTGTATTAATGAATTTATAAATATAAAAGAACATCAAGAAATTAGTAAAAATTTGAAGGTGACAAAATAGCAAAACAGCATTTGTCGCTAGGAGTATGAATTCGCAGGTAAACGAAGGAAGGTATTAGTATTTAAGCGCAAAAAAAAGCCAAGAGAAAAGCCCAAATTTTTCTGATTCAATTATATTATAATAAAACCAATAATTTTATTAGTAGTTTTTGGTAAAAATTCCTCTTCCTGAAATATTAGGAGCGATGAAATACAATAATTGAATTTCTTAGATAATTGGAACTAATCATTCCTTCATTTCACAGGCTGAATTGCTTCCGTCTTTATCCGACTTGTCGGTTTTGTCTTTTCGAGAAAGGAAAGGAGTTATCGATTTAAGCTGCATTTTTTTCATCCTGCGGCGAATATCATCCCATTGCGAACCGACCCGCTGATCGATAAAGTTTATCAGATCCCGCTTGGTCATGCGGTGTCCTCTTTCTCGTAAAAACTGTAATAAGTCGATGATATAGTAAGTTCCTGCCTCCTCCAAAATCAAACGCTCCATCTATTGCTCTCTTTCTGTAACTTTTGATTTATATTAAATCATCATTTACTCATCCCGTCCACGCTTTATCTCTTCTAACTCCTGCTTAAAACCCTCCTTTTGCTCGGTCAAAAATTATATAATTTCTGGTTTTACTAGGCGCTGGTTTCCCTTTTTAGTGGTGGTTTCTCTAATAATACTATCGAGATAAGACTTGGAGGTCTTGTCCGCAATTTGGGCTAACTTCCGAATTAATGGTTCCTTAGCACCATAGTAACCGTGAATTTATCGGTACAATTAACATTTTAGGCTATTGGTGACCTCATTGGATTGCTAAGTTTCATTAAGACAAAGTGGCATTGCCTCATCTTCAAAGAGACAAATCATAGCATATTTATCAGCAGATTATTCACATGCTCTGAAGGACCACTCTCCTCCCTGATCAATGTTTATGATAACTTTTTAATTTTATTCATCCACGCTGGATAATTCATCACCACTGAGGTAGCTATCTGGTACAATGGCGCTGTTACTCTCTGCTTCATCCTCAACAGAAATTTAACTCATTTACTCATTGCATACATCTCCACAAAGATCCTCATACTCAACACTACTATCATCATATTTACCAGTTTCTGTTTACTCATGAGGAGAAGTATATTCATTGAATCGCTATTAGGTGATTAAAAAATTGTTAAACTCTAATCTGCTGCGATGAGTGAATATATTGGCGAAGTATGGTAGGAAATTACTATTTTAGTCTTTCATTTTGTTGTAGCAAATCTCTCTGCGGCACTCATCCAAAGTTAAGTAATTCTTATTAATGGCGGCTAAAAAAGCACCATTAGGTTAGAGATCTTTTTCACAATGTTAATTTTTAACTGGAGTGGAATTTTATTTACTCGTTTTTGGTTTTAAAAATTTTAGGATAGAAATTCCCGGAGCATTTTTTCTTTCCTTCTCTCTCTTTTAAGCCTATTTTAATTATTTCTATCTTTCTTTTTCTTTTTCTTTCGCTTATTTCTCAAGTCTCTTTTATTATTTCTCTTTCTCTTTGGCTTCTCTCTCAATCTATTTCAATTTTTATTTTTATAGCCTTTCTTTTTCCTTTTCCTGAAGTTAGAGCATTCTTTTCCTTTCTTTTTATTATTTCTACTTCAGTTTTGCATATTTATCTTTTTCAATTTCTTATTTGGATCTTCTAACCTTAGTTGATTTTGATTTCTCACTTTTCTCTCCCTCAATTTATTATCCATTTTTATGTGTTGATGCTGTATCATTTTTTTTAGGTTCCTTTTACTTCTCTTTGAGAGGAGTAATTTCCATCTTATCAATGACAATACTTTATTCTGCCTTTTTTTCCTCACTTTCATCAATCATTTTCTCCTATTGACCTTCATTGGTGGTGATTTTAAGCTTATTAAATGCCATTTCCTCCTGTACAAATTGAATATAATTAGCATAAACTTCGGATTTTTCAGTAATGATCTCATCTTCCGATTTTTATACACTTTCTTTAAACTTTTTCAAAGATCTGCTAAAGTTTTTAATTGATGAACATACCTTTCTATGATTTTTTATTTCTTTAACATCATATAACTCTCCCACTGAAGTCAATATTTTGTTGTCACTAATTTATCGAACACTCATTTCCTTTTTCTTATCCAAACTGTAGTTGTTTACTTTCAACTTATCTTTTATCAAATCTTATATCTTTAGATTTTCAATATTGCTGCCAAATAATTCAGAGAGGATCAGCATCGGATCAATCTGTCCACATGTACCTTCTAGACTTCCCAAAATCAGGGGGAGGTATTTATCAACTTCAATGTTTTCTCCCTCTTTTGATTTTTAGATCACTTAAAGGAGTTCTTGTCTCATAAGGTTGTACTTCTATTGCTGAATAGGTCGGTAAGAGCGAGTTAGTGTAATTCTAATTGGCCCCCTTGATTTGATATTTTAATATTTGGATTTGACTACATTGGTATGAGATTGTGCAGGTTGCTACTCAATGATCTGATTTTACGCGGGAAAACTCATATCTTTATATATTTTAAATAAATTCCCCAGCCACTTATACCATCATATAAAAATATTAACAAGAAAACAATTTTCTTTTAATTTATTTTTTCTCATATAAAGACAATGAACCACTATCTAATTTATACTTCCAATAAAGGAATGAACCAAGATAATCTTTTTTTAATGTTTATGTCATTGAAAATAATAAAAATTATCCATGCCATAATTTTAATATGAGTTTTGGAAATCAAGCTTACCAGCATCGATTTTACAGTCAAGTTTCCACGAAAAAATCGCCTCTCTATTCTCCTATAAAGCAATCTCATCCGATTGATTAAAGTTGGCAATATAATCAATCTCATCCTACTTATCAATATCCTCTTTAGTCTAACGACATCAATCTAAAAGCGCGTGCTGGTCCTCTGAGTAAAAACTCGCTTGGATGGTAGGGCTACCGTATGAAATCTTATGTGACTAACTTATATTCACAAGACTACAACTATCATGCAGAAGTGTTGGAGCGATTTCGAAAAGAGTCTGAGTAGTATAAGAGGAAAAAACGATATGGTTCCAAATATAATAGTGATTACAATCGTATCAATTAATAGCCGATACTACCAGCTATTAAGCGGATTCATACAGAGCCGCCCTTACAATTTACTTAGTAAAATATTTCTAATGATGTTAAATAAAATCCTGAAGATTCTAGAATTAGTAAATTTGACGTTGGAATCATGGCCAGAATCGATGATCGAATCGAAGGCATGAGTCGATTATAAGCCAGTAGAGAAAAGACAACTTTCAATGAATTTAAGCTTAAAATTTATAGAGATAAGTATAGTAAATTAAAAAGACAATTGAAACGTTATATATTATAAAAGAATGAATAATTAAATGAAGAAGAGAGCAAATAGCAGGAGCGCAGGGAAAAACAGAAAGTCGAGGAGTTGAAGAAGATTATGTCAGATATTTCAATTCAGCTCACAAAAAATACAATGCTACTTAATGAAAATATCAAAATACAACAGGATACTACTGAAAACTCTAATAAAAACAATTAATCGATAAATAATGGATAGCAGGCGATGATTTACGATAATAGGAAAGGAATTACTTATTCACCCAACAATTAACAATTAGTTTCTCATTTTCATCCCCCTTCGGTCGTTTATAATAGCCGCCTAAATAGTCAATATTTAAAGCTAGAACACATAAATCAAGAAATCAGAGAACTTAACAGACAACACTCGTGATATTTTTTGTTAATATTGCCAAATAATCATTAATAAAACTCTTAGCTCTCTAGATATCATGCCTTATTTGTTTTATCTTTGGAACAGATACTATTCTTGGGATGAACTTATCGAGGACGAAGATTATAGTTGTGTTTATGGGCAGGGGAACCAATCTTTTTATATTTTTTGCGACAATAAGATTAGAGAATTCTTCTTCGAAATCTGATATTCTCCTGAATTACTTCATCACTGCTTTCCTCATCGTTATCAGCAATCTAAATAGTGAAGACATTACTATCTTTTTGGTGAGCTCTCGAAATTTTGCTTAAATTCCAATTTCAGAATCCATATACACTTTACATCTCTTTCGTAAGCCCCTTGATGTTTCCAGAGATATTTCGAGCTTTTCCTATGAATCATAACGCGTTTGGGATCTCGTTTTTACCCCTTCCCCATCCTCAAAAAGAATGTTGTCCATATTGACTTTGAAGCGAGCCAATTTTAATTATAGTTAGTATAGTAGCCATTTTATATATCAGTATAATACTGGTAATTAAAAATACTCAGCGCTAAAACAATATTTAATATATGCTTTGGCATTGAGCCTTAAAACTTTATTTAATATCTTCAAATCGCTATGTTTTTTCTTTTTAGTTAAAAATAACGCTGCAAATAATATCTTTTAAAACAAAAATACACAAAATAGAAATCATGGCCTATTCCCATCTTTAATCTCCAGGCAGGCCATTATTTCAGCTAATTTAGAACCAATAGATTCCTTAGTGTATTTCTTAGCATTGCGGTGGGTTGCTACTTAATTACCGTTTCTTTCATCACATAAAGTTGACTTATTCAACTTTTTATCTTTTGAATAGGTTGATAAGGTATAACTCATCTTGGCTCTAAAAAAAGGGTTTTCTTTGTATTGCCGCAGAATGTCCTTGGTATCGCTGTTCAAAAACTCCTATCCATATATGTTAGTGCTAGCTGCTGTTTTGCTGATTTAACTGCAGTGAACAGGACTCCTAAACCGTAATTTGGACTAAGGGGCACGAGTAAACTAGTCGACTTCTCGAATAATTGTCAATTTGGACTATGATTTGACAGTTTTCAAAAGCATGGTTTTACTGAAAAGAATATAAAAGGTCTAAGAAATTTATAGGAATTTAGCCAAATTATATAACATAGAAAAAAATATATAATTTTTTTTATTAAATCAGTATAAATTAATCAAATCAACGACCAACTTTGGCTTTGAGAGCTTCGATTATCTTTTTTTGTTGTCCCCGAATAAGTTAGCTTTTATTAAAATTTTTCTTTAATTCTTTAAACTCAACTTCCATCACATGATACTGTTGCAATTATTATCTGTATTTTTTTGTTAATCGTTTGTAATGCAGTAATTATTTTTAAAGATTGTTTTATCTTATGCTCTTTCCAATATCCTTACTTTGCATTATATAGTTTGACTCAGATTCATTACTAAGCAAGTTCTAACGCTTTGAAGACGAATGCCGAGATTTTAAAACGTCTTTCTTTGCCATAGAATTAGAAGATTTTACACTTTTTTTTGAACTTGCTCGAGATAGCTTTATTTAGTCCTTGTGAGTGGATTTTATAGATTGAGATTAATTCCTCTTTGATTTAACTTTTTCTTATTAAGGGCTTTTGATTGACATTGCAGGCGGATATTTTGATCTTAGATTATTTTCAGCTTCAATTTTGGCTTTTGGTTAATTTTTGTCCTAAGATCGTTTAGATTTTACGGATTGGGCCCTGTCTTGTTTTATCTTTTAGGTATTGATGCTATTTGATGCTTTCATAGCTTCTTTTTTTTTTTGGATTGCTTTCTGTATCTAGAAATAGTCTTAACTATCTTCAGACTCTTCTTCTTATTCTTTTTTTTCCTCTCTCGAAAGAGAGTGATTGAAAATTTCCATACTTCCTTTCCTGATTTTCTGCTCTGGCAAGGTTGATTATTTTTAATTTTTAGAAATACTGAATTCTTTCTTTATTTACTCTAATACAGGTTGGCATCGTAATCTGCTTTAATTTTTATTTTTATTGGATGACTCGTCAGAAGAAACTGATATTGTTTCCATCTTTTTTTATAAAGCCATCAATTTTCTTTATAATTAAGAGATTTCGTTACGCTTGCTCACAATTTCTGTTTATTTTATTATATTTTCATAGGCGGGAGGACGATTGGTGATATTAGTCAACATTGATTTTTTAATTTCATCACCTGAATTAAATCTGAGATCATCTCTATTGAACTTACTTCTTTATTCACCCCCAACCATTTGCAATTCCTGATCAAGCGCCCGGTGAATCATGGCCATCTTCTCATTGGACGTTGAATATTTCATTCAAATTTATTAAATCAATTTTATCTAAATTTAAAAAGTGTCAATGATAAAATTATAGCAAAAATACATTTTGACCTTCAAAATGAATGATAATAGAGGGAAAACATATTTTCTTTTAAATACTTTAGTAATCATTATTATAATGTAATTGACAATAAGACCAAATAAATCGAGAGAAATTGAATAAAATATTTATAATATTGTGAATACGACTGACAAATATCAAATTTAAACAAAATAATACACAAATATCTGCATTTGGAGGATGTAGGATAGTTCTGATTTTTTATAAATAGTTTTGCAATTTAATCTCTTGTTATTAATATTCAATAGTCATGCCATAACAGAGCAGCATGATCAGATTCATTATTAAAAATAAATATTCCCTTTCTTGAAGAATAGATCTCAGAGTTTATTGGCCCTAATATATTCTACATATCAGGTACATTAAGCGTTACGATCGCAAATCAGCTCTCCTAATACCATAAATTTTGATTGATCAACTATTGAAGAATTTGATAAACTATAATAGAAAGCTTAAGCATATATAATGTCAGTAATTAAATGTTTCTCGAAAGGAATACTAATAAAATAAAGATAATTTGTATCTATCCTTGCAAATGCTGTCAATCAATAATTTTTATTTTGGTGACCTCATAATATTGAGATTTTCTGTTGCCTGATACTGAGATATAATATCATATAACCTAACTTCTAAAACCTATTTCATGAATCAGCAAACAGCTCTTAAACCTGCTCCTTCTAATAAATATTTTATTACTCACTACCAGCAACAAAAATACTCTCTAAAACATAAACACCAAAAAGGTAATAAGCCTTACCCTGATAAAAGTGCCATGGCGTAATGCTCAAAACCTGTGAGTCGAACTTTATTATAATCATGCCCTCCCTCTCAAAGAGATAAATAATCAACGGATGAAATCAATCGAACATGGACAGAAGACACTAGTCACTTAAATTGTTTTTAAAACGTTCAACATACGATCGAAGTGAACAAAGCTACTTCTATGAGTATATCAACTAAGCCAGTGGAGGGAAGTGGCAACTCTTTTATGAATCCTTTTCTTCCCCAACTCAATAACCTCAGGAATAATTACAAAAAAGATATTTCTTTCCTCGACAATATGCATGATTCAACAGGAGACAATTTTAATTCTAATACTAAATCAAATCAGACTACAAGCAATATGAAAGACACTCGCACAGATAAAAATAACTCTGAAACCACTTCATTTCCCTTCAGTGCGGCTTCTATTCATCCCGCATCCCAGGAAAACTACAGAGAAAATAAAGATAAAGACAAGGTTTCACTGCGAAAAAATCGTAAAGTTATGAGCAGTACTGCTAAATCAGAATTATATGTGTGCTTGAAATATTCGGACTTGAAATAACCGCTGCGTCCAATCGAAGAATAGGCAAAAATATAAATGGATGAGAGAAATCGATTTCTTCTCCAAGAAAGATCACGTGGCCAACCCGGCTTCATAAAAATGTTATGTAATACCTTAAAGGGAGGAGATAAAGATGGATGTCAATGCTAACCAAAGTGTCACTGGATAAGCAAGTGGCTAAAACTCACTAGAGAAAATTTATCAGCAGCAATTAGCCCTCCAATAAATCAAACTGATTGGCAAAAAAATTTAACTCAGATTTAAAAAGATATTCCTCGGACTCAGCCAAATCATCCAACTTTTCAGAATCCTCAATACCTCTCATCTCTTCGCTAAATCTTAATAACTTACTGCAGACTGGACTGGTAAGTGGGTTATGTTCAAGGTATGAATTTGGTGGCTGCCTGTATTGTTTATCATTCTTCTAATAGCCAATAAAGTCTAGCTATAATGGACTTGATTATGAAAGGACGTGGTTTGAGAAATATTTACTTGAACGACCTTTCCTATGGACAGCATATAGCTAGAAGATTAACACTCGAATTGAGGCGGGTGGCCTTCGACCTTTATTCTCATTTGGTAAATTTTTGCTTATTAAGGTTTAGCATGGCTTAGAGTTGTAATTGTTTGTGTCTAGTTGGTATTTTTCTTTAATGGTCAGTTTCGTCCCAATCAATTATGCACACCTAATAATTGATGCATTCTTGAGACGAGAGTTTGCTGGTCTAAACGAGATTATCCTTACTCTATTGATCTATCTCAAAAAATAATTAATGTCCAAACAGGAGGAAGAGCTAATGATGTGCTTCTCTAATCAACAGATGGCTCTAAGAGCAGAAACTATTAACTGGTAAGACCTTGTGCTGCGCAGTTAGCACCTACAGCTGCGAACTATACAATTTTGATACTAATACTTCTTCCAACCACATATTAGCTGCATAAAATATATCAAACTATATCAAACTAGCTTAAGGTACTGTTGTTGTGATATTAAAAATATATTAGGAGGATAATTTTTAATATTTACTAATTTTTTACTAACTTTGAAATATTCAGTTCTTTATATTTTACAAAAATTTACATCAAATTTCATCTGCATAGTCAAAATATAGGTGCTATAATAATTATTGAAAAAGAATAAAGACATTTTATATTTTTTAATCCACAAATACTGACACTTGATCAATTTAAGTATAGTTGTATCCGCCAATACTATACCCATTTATTACATCAAATCAATTTGAATTTGAATTTAAATTTGATTCGATATGGTACTACCATCAAGGAGACTCTTTCTTTTAATAGGAGTGCTTCTATGCTCCATTGCGGTCTTTACTCAAAACATTTGTCTCTTATCCAGCAATAAATCTGCATGCACATGCAAAGATTTTTACTTCTATGATGATCAATGCTTCCCATGCAGTTTGTCAACCAAAGAATACACATGCTAACTTTGCAAAGGTTATCTTTTTAGAGAGGGTAAATGCAATGCATGTGCCGATATCACAAATCCTGGTCAATGCTTACAATGCGCAGGATATTATTTTGCAAAAGGTAAATGTTCTCCGTGCTAGTTAGCTTAATCTTATGCTTGCGCCCTTCAATGCCCTGATTATTTCTTGAGCAATGGCACCTGCAAGCATTGCTCCAAAGCAAACGACTTATTAACATGCCGGTCATGCTCAGCTCCCTTTGAGTTTAAAAATAATACATGCCAGCAATGCTTAAAGCACTTTACTGTTGATTTATTGGAGTACTCATGTCTCTCTTGCTTTGGAATATCTAACAAATAACTCTGTTTAAAGTGTGAGTAGTATTATTATTAAAATTAAACCTGTTTGCCCTGTAATTCAGCTTCCAATAACTTCAGTTGTTCGTCTTGTCTTGGCTTTTACTTCTCTATTTCAACTTGTAAGCATTGCAGTGAAGCCAACGAATCGGACTGTACAGCAAATTGCAAGTATCATGTTTTTGAGAACGGCTATTGTGTGCCCTGCAAATTGGTGAGCACATCCAGCACCTGCTAGAAATGCAAATTGCATAAATATAAGCAAGATAGTCAATTATGTACTCCCTGCTAAAGGAATGGATACTACATATCGAATTTTGGAGTTTGTGAATCCTGTAGCCAAACAAAAAATAGGTAAATATGTTAAAACTGTTTGGACCATTTCTTTAGCCATAAAGATCTAAAATGCTTAAATTGTGATTCAGCTACTTCTCTACTAGATTGTTTCAGCTGTCCCAATCGATTTTATCACTTCTAGCTTGATAAGTGCCAAAAATGTCCATAGGCTCCAAAACTTTACTGCTCAGAGTTATGTCCAGGATATTTTTTTAATAGTACATGCAAAAGCTGCTCCCAAGCGAGTTCTTTGCGATAGTGCAATAGATGTGGTAAAGATTCATATTATTGGTCCACTAGTAATCAATGCCTAAAGTGTAATCTCTTAGACTTTTTTATCAAAAATAACACATGCCATTCCTGCATCGCAACTACCACCGAGCAAGAATGCAATAACTGCCCTTTTTATTTATTTTCTAATATGTCTTGCTTACCCTGCAATATGGCTAATTCTGAATTTGAGTGTGCAAAATGTAACCTAAATGCTGATTACTTCTTCTCAAACTCAAGCACATGCAAGTTATGTTTAAAGGCATCGAAATAGGAATGTAACCAGGCAATTTGTCCCGGCTATGGTTTTGAGAATAGTACGTGTGTTCCAGCTTCGTTAATCAAAAACAAGACTATCTGCCTTTCTAATAATTTTATGAAATACTCTAGTAATGGTTGTGAATACTGTGTGAAATCAGCCCAATACTTGAATCCAATCACCAGTGAATGCTATCAGTGCAGCAACTTTAAACACACTTACAACTGTTCAAAATGCATACAGTTTTTCTTCGATTCAAACAATCAATCATGTAATAGTTGTGGAGAAGCTAATACTAGCCAGTGTCTGCTTTGTAATAACTTTGTTTTCGTAAATAAGAAGTGTACATCATGTGATGCCCTAACAAAAAAATAAAACTGTGCTTTATGTGATGGATATTACTTTAAAAATTATTAATGCATACCCTGTAGCAAGGCCTAAACTATAGAAGAGTGCGCTTTATGCCCAAAATATGCCTTCTAAAAATAACAATGCAAAAAATGTCAAACTATAGTTTCAATGTCTATCTGTGGAAGCCAATGCGTTGCTCAGAACTACTTCGTTGAAAGAAAAAAAGAGTTGTGTATTTCATGTGAATTGGCTAATAACTAAGAGAACTGCTTTAACTGTGCAGGTTATACTTGGAAAGCATCCAATCAAAGTTGTGAAGTTTGCAATAAAAGTATATATAATTGCCAAAGCTGTGTGGGCCGTTATTGGGACAACTCAAATAAAACATGTAGTATTTGCAAAGTTGGCAAATGCTAAAATTGTTCCAGTGATTCAGCTAAATGCTCGAAATGCTTTAATACATATCAACTTTCATCAACCAAAGATCTTTGTCAGCGTGTTTGCAATGCTTTAAACTGTAAAAGATGTTCCTTCAATAGTACCTAATTTTGTGAATTATGTCAGCCTGATTTTACATACTTCGTGACTACTGCGCAATGCATAATTAATTGCTCAGTATCCTATTGTCTTTCATGCCGAAGTAACTCAGTTTGCAAAAATTGCTAGTAAGGCTATCAGATCAGAAGCAATGGTAAATCATGCGATTGTATATTAGACGGATGCAATATTTGCAGTATGATGCAAATTAACAGCACAACATCGAAACTTATCTGCAAATCATGCAAACCAGGCTATCAATTCACTTTCCTCAACAGCGGAGTTTGCGGCCGTATCAACTGCACTATTATGAACTGTCTCATATGCTCTAACGTAAGCAGATGTTATCAATGTGAAAGTGGATTTACTTTTAATTATATCAATAACTTGTGTTTACCACTCTGCTAAATTAAAAACTGTAAGCGATGCTTAGCAGAGGATTTATGTCAAGGCTGTTAATAAAGTTATACGTTAAGATAAAGTAGTATTTGCGAACCTCAATGCAACATTTCTCACTGCTAATACTGTTCCAATTTTACTACCTGTGATACTTGCTAAGGAGGGTATTCCTCAGATAGAGGAAAATGTGTGATCAAGTGTGGAGACGGCTGGTTTTGGGACTCTAAAAATATGAAATGCGGGCAATGTTAAAAATAGAATAATGGTTGCAGTAGATGCAGCTCTAATTCTAAAAATAATTTATTCACTTGTAAGCAATGCCTCCAGAATTATCTTGCTGTTAACTTAGACTAAAACATCTATTGCCTTTTATGCTCAAAGAAAATTCCAAATTGCAAAAAATGTTTTATGAGCGAAGACATAATAGAGTGCAGTGAATGTTAAAAAGGCTATTCTCCTATCAAAGGTCAATGCATAAAGTGCAGGGATAATTGTTTAAATTGCTCCAATAGCGGAGAAAATTCTTGTAATTTAGATGGATGTGATGTTGGCTTTGCTTTCAATTTATAAGCATTGATTTGCACTCCTTGTCTCAGTGGCTGCTCAATTTGCGACTAATCTAATGTAACAAAATGTACTAGTTGCCCAATCAGCAGCTATCTGGTCAATTAAAAATGCGAGCAATGCCCAATTAACTGTTTATACTGTATCAATAATCTCAACTGCACCTAGTGCTAATTTGGATACTATCTATCACTGGGACTTTGCAAAATCAAGACTATCGATAAATGCGTGACTTATGAAAGTAGAAAGGGAAATTAATTTTGTATGAAATGTGAAAATGGTTACATTGCTTAGAATAAATTATGTTCCGTCAATTTAAGCTGCATTAACAATAGTACATGCATAATATGTCCATAAAAATATTTTCTCAAAGCAGGAAAATGTTTGTCATGCCCTAATATTTATAAATGCTTAACTTGTGATCCTAGTAATGAATATATTTGCAAGACATGCTTATCAGGTTATTTCTTAGCTAAGAATATAACTTGTCTCCAATGCAGAACTGGCTGTCAAATTTGCAGTTCACAATACTAATGCCAAAAGGCTTTGCCTGGTTTTTATTTACATAGTCTGGAAATTTTAAAATGCCCAAGCAATTGCTTAACATGCTTGAGTAGTTCTGAATGTGTAACTTGCATAAATAATTCAATAAAAATCGGAGCACAATGCACTTCGGCTTCATATTTAAACCTCTCAATAACTTTGAAGCCTACAGACACCAATTGGTAATCAAAGACTATAGTTTAGAAAAGCATAACTCTTTTATAAAGATGGCCATTTTTTGTTACTTCATTATTTTAACTTATCGGCTATGCAGATCAACCTCAAAAAATATTAATTAAAGAGGCTAAGGCAGGTTCTATTACTTTCAATCTTGCAATAAATTTGATGGAAAGTTAAAATGCAAAAAATGTAATTAAAATAATAGAGAATCGTCTTTCCTCTGAATCAAATTCATTCACTGTAATCAAACATGATTTTTCTTATATACCATAAGAAAAATAAAAAAAAGACATAGCCCGAAATTAGAATAATCTTAAAACAATTTTGATCATCATTATCATCGCTTTTGTCGCTTTTATTGTAGTAGCTGCAAGTATTTTTGATATTATTTAGTTGCATTCTTTATTTGTTACATTCGAAAGCAAAGAAATAGCGTAGCTCTTGAATCAAATAAATAAAATAGAACAAATAAAGAGGTTAGCATCTCAAACAACAATGGGGAAGATCCATAAAGATAAAAATATTAAAAATCTATTCAAAATAATTGCAAATCATAAAACAAAAATTAAAATATTTAACGTTCATCTGAGCAGACATCAGTAAACACAATGGAAAAAAAACCTTGATCTAATATTTTGTAAATCACTCTTCAAAATATACAATACTATTAAGCTTTTAATATATTTAATTCATTTATGAGTAATTCAAGTTAAAGAAAGGATATTAAGCATATTATGAGTAGTACAGACCCCTATTTTATATTGAATATTAATAAGACTGCCAATTCTGCTTAAATAAGGAAGGCCTATAGAGAAAAGGCAAGAATGTATCACCCTGATAAATTGGAAATTCCATGTTAATACAATATTATTCAGAAGCTAAGGAAATTTTTCATACAATTACTCTTGCTTATGAAGTTCTTTCCAGTCCAAATAAAAAGAAATAATATGATGAAATCATCAATAAACAGAATGAAAATTTACAAAAACATAAACCTAATAAACCTGATATAGCTAAGTCGAGTAGAGATAGGGAAAGACGTAGATCTGAATAAAAATTGTATAAATAAGAAAAGTAAAATGAGAAATATCAGTTCTATCAAAAGAAATCTAAGCAATTTGAAGAGGCAAATCAATATTTTAAAAATTATTGCAAAAAGCATTAAATATTTAAAAATAAATCCCATTAATTTACCTATTCTTCTAAAGTTTCATAACCATCCAAAAATGAACAGAAAAAAACATATAAAATAAAAAAGTATCAGTTATGCTATTTAGGAATTCATTAACATCAGGAAATGTCGTACTTATATTGATATTTTTATTTGCTTTTTGGTATCTTATGCCAAGATTTTCATTAGAGCCATAGTTTACATTTATACAATCAGAAAAATATAGTCTCAAATTAAAAACAAATAGACTTAAAATACCCTTCTTTGTGAAGCCGTCCTCTTTAAATGAGCAAAATTCAACTGCATTACCCTATGAAAAAATATAAAAAGCTTATATATATAACCTTTAATGTACTTGTGAACAAAATTTGGCCTTAAAGTCCCATTTATAAAATAGCAGTAATTTTTTTAATGACAAATTAAAAAGAAAGAAATTTATTCAAAAAGCAAATTCTGTTAATCTAAAATCTTGTAAAAAGCTTATTAAGATTATGCGAAAACATCCAGAAATAAAATTAATAAAATTTGCAAATAAAATTATCAGCTGATATATTTTATGTTATTTTTTATTTATTCACAATTTTATGTGATTGTTCATGCTCTTTCAATTTTGATTATATGAGAAAAGGTTTCAATCCATATAGTCCTGATGGTGGTGATTAAGCCAGAAACTCCAGACACATTGATACTCGATCAGCAGGATCTGTCAACTTTAATGAGACCCTTTTTGGGCAAACTCCTCAGATCAGTAGTGATTACTCTGGAGTAACAATGATGACTCTGTTTCAAATCATCGAGCAACAGTCCAGAATTTTGGAAGATTTGATAAACAAAGTGAAGAATAATACCTTTAAAACCCTCTAATTTTCAAAGAAAGCCACAAATATAAGGTCCATTTGTTTTAATTCAGAATGAATAAAAAAAATTCATTGAGAATGACTGAAGAAAACAAAGAAAAGGAGATTATGAGGAGTGAAATCTTGAGTAGTAGAAATGATATATCAGTCTTTACGATTCAAAGAATACTTTTTGGTGCCCAAAACAATTATTAATACAAAATGCGTATTCATAGAACCGGCCCGATGGTATTTTCTCAATCGATCAACTTCAAGTAATTTTGTATAAATATAGTCTTATGATTTAACTTTTTGATCTTTAAGGAAATAAGGTTATCAACAGCAACAAAATTCCTTTGAGTTTCACTCTCTATAGTGCTTAAAATCCTCCGAGATTATTGTATTGGACTGATAACCGAGACAAGCTGATAGAAGGAGGTGAAGTTCAGAATATGCATTTAGGGAGATGTTTCTGCAAAAAAATTAAGATAAATTAGGTGACTTCTCGTTTTAGGAAGGGGTGGGTATTTATGGTGATAACTTCTTCATAAAGTGCATTAGGCATGAATCACTAAACAAAATAACATTTTGTGAATTATTCAAAAATTGAACCTCTGATCATTGAAAAAGTATTCGTAAAAGCAAAACTAGCAAGACAAAGCGGTCCTGAAACAGACCATAAAATTAAGAAACATTTAAATCAAGCCCAGTAAGAGAAAGGAATAAATGGGGCTGAGGATGACGGATAAAAAATCTAGGAAGTTGAGTTCTAAGGTAAAGAAGAAAGTGATTCATGATTCATGATCAAATAGAATTAAGAGATCTTGTTGACCTTGAATTTAGAAAGTAAAATTGTACTGTTAAATTAATCATGAATGAGTAAGATAATAATTGAGATTACTTAGCAGTAAAATTGTAATCACAATAAAATGTTGTCTTAAGCAGGAAAAGTATATAGTAATACTCGAGTTGTTAACCCTTTCAACACAAAATAACGCTTCACCTACTATCAATTAGCTCCAATTAAATCTCCTCGAAGATAGCGCAAAGTTCATTATACTTTGGATACTAACCTAAGAGAGAAGCGCGACTCCTATCAGCTAAGATATGCCAAAGATATTACTGTCAACACTAATTATCGCCCACAAGATGAGATAACCTCTCATTCCCCTCCTCGACCATTTTTTCCAAAAGCATCATTCCAGCGCTATATCGGAGAAGTTAAAAACTAAGATTTTTCTGTGACCCTTAATTAAAACTGTGATCATAGATGTGCAGAAGCCAACAATATGCTACGTCATTAATCTTGCACTTGTTCTTCAGATTTAAGTCAATTAGCGAGAGAAAATAAACAATCAAGCCTAAACTCTGATAGTCATAAAAACAGTCATCATCAAGATCTTGAAATGTCTGATCTTCTTTTAAATGGTTCTCAAAAACTTTAGATGAGTGATATGAAGTCTACAGAACCTTCAATTATGAAAGCCCGTTTAAAGAAGGAAAATTCTTTGGAGAGTAAGGAATTGCCTAAAATTGAAAAAATAAAAGGGATGAAATTTGAGAGTTCAATTGGCCATCAGTACTTAAGAGAAATCGACGAAAAGGATCTTTCACCATAATTTTATTAAATCCAAAAAGCCAACTAATCCCTCGTTAAAAAGAGTATGAATGAGCCACGGGCATATGTAGATTTTTCTCATTTTCGCGATAGCATTGCAACTCGTTATGATCGAGCTGATCCGAATTGGCACACAATCATGGAGAGTAGTGATGGTCCTCTTCCCCGTAATTAGCTTAGCCTTAGTTTCTCTCTGAGCCCTTCTCGGCGTCCAAATTAAGTAAAATCAAAATACCCAATACGTCAATGCATGAACTTAGGCATTTCCCCGATTTCACTTGATTTTAATAATTGATCATTTGCTAATTTTGAAATACACTTGTAGAGCACACAGGAATAATCTGAGTCTAATTTTTTGATTATATTTGACACAAATCATGTGAACTATTTGATTCCATCAATATATGAAAACAAAATAAATCGATCAAGTTAAGATTTTAAAAATGGCTTTTTGTTATCTAATTAAAGATTTACTAAAAAATATTAGAATCTATACCTTCAAGAAAATTATTTTGTTGGAAATGCTTTAAAAAAAGAAATTCAGCTTCATTCATCTTAAAGAATAGAGTGTTCAACCTAGATTATTTTATATAAAAATCAGCCAATACCTTAGTTGGACTCGATAAATAATGACCAAAATAGGTTACTTCTACTTGCATTGTTTATCAATTATTAATTACTAAATATTTTTTATTTTTAAAGCTTTAAACAAATTAATGTTTGTTAGATTGATAAACTCTTTTGTTCATGACATTCAGAATTACCGGCTATGATAATCTTTATCTGTTGCCTTCACTTAAAAAAACTTAATAAATAAAAACAATACCCAAAAAATTATCTAGCCAATCTAAGTATAATTTTTTGGTACCGTCAAAAGCCAGTATGAAATAATAGATAAACAAGAAATATGCAAAATAGTCAGAGTGATCAGATTTAGAGGATAAGAAACTTATTCATAATCAAAGGTTTTTTTATTAAATTTTATATGAGGAAATATTTTGAGCGGTGGGATGTAACTGAGGTGATGGACTAATTGCGGATTCTTATTAGTTTTATACGCAAGGATTATATTACTTTTTCTATAAGCAAGAGTACTTTTTGGATAAGGCACCAAGGCCAACTACCCCATCTGATTTGCAAGAAGTAAAATAACTGCTCTCCTCAGGGATGACGGTGAGCTCTTTTTGACATATTGGTCTTGGCTATGATTTTAAGCTATTACTTGTATTGTCTTTGGCTTGAATGCACCCCATTTTTATTATAAATTCTAGAGAACTATCATTTTATCATAAAATAGTAAAAAATTTACTGTTAAGGAAACAGGTTTTTATAGGTAATATATTTTTTCAGTTTTTTTTAATTCATGAAAGATTATTAGTTTTATGCTTATATTAATAGTATTAACTCTAATGCATACAGTATAATTTTATTTTTTAACTATCATTTCTTGCGATCGTAGGGTTCAATCTTAATTGTATACGCTACATCAGCATTTTTTCGCTTATTTTCAATAGTGGCTGTGATTAGATAAGGCTTATTAACCTCAATTTCTTCTTGATCATTGACTTTGTAGTGTTTTTCCTTTATTTGGCAATTTTTTAAAAACTTGATGATGACTTTGTCATTTACTGGTGGTATCCGTTGACATTGAATTACCTTCAATTATTTATGCATAAGCTAAATATTAGGCTCGTTGGACATTACTGGTCTGTATATATTTGTTAAAGGTTTTGCGCATTCTGGGCAACGTCTTATTTTCTTAGTGAGTAGTGGCAACGCTTGTGGATATTTTTGCTCATTGCTAGTATATTCCTCAGAATCTTCTTCAAGGGAGGTATGCTTGACAATAATTTCAATGCCAGAGTTGATTCTCTGTAATTTCTTTTTGTCCTTAAGAGTGGATTCTTCCATAGAAGTACGAATAGAAGACCTTCTGTTACTGGGGTTATGGGTATACTTTGCTGATTGATTTTCCATTTAAATAGCGACATTCGTTTCTTTGAAAAAAGTATGTGCTGTATTATATATCCTGTTTTCTGCTTACCTTAAATTTGATAATTTAAATAGATTATCCTGTAAGATCTAAGCCCGCTATTCTTTCATATTGATTTCTTTGCTATTCCAGTAACAAAATTGACAGACATATATCCAACATTTGGATTTAGGATCTTTAGAGAGAGTTAAAACATTTTGACAATGCGGACACGAGAAGCAAAACGTACATTTACTAGTTTTTAGGGTGTTCTCAGACAGTCGCTTACAAGCGCGACACTGATAGGAAGAAAATTATGGTACTGTACAATAGTGACAACAGTAAGAAGAGCAAGCCAAGCATGTATATATTTATTATTGTAGGATTGATCGGTTACAACGGCATTGCATTTTAACCAAGGGCTAATTTTGTTCGGGTTGGTGTATCCAGTGTATGCCTGTCTCGGTCAGCGAATACATATCTGATTGAATATATAATCAATCCAGTTATATTAATCATTGATAAAATGGTAAAAATAGATTTATTATGTAGTTTATGATGCCAAGAGAAGGATTTTTATGTATTAACATTTGACTCAAAAAATTTATAGGTATAAAATTTTAAATTTATCTTAATCCAATAAATGTTCTGGATGAAGAGAAAATTAAATATTTTTATGATGTCGTAAAATGCATATTTATTTGCCTTTACTGGAATAAATAACTGTGATATTAACCCGGCAAATTTATACTAATACATTATTTGAAGACTATAGGCAATGCAGGTATAACAGGAAAAACCTATTTCAATTTTGACCCTGCTAAACCAGGCTTTCATCAGGGCTCCCACTGGAGAATAATTTGCTGCTTTAAAGGGGAATATGATTATGAATCTTATCGTGGTTGAAAGATTGGACAAGCACTTGGCCTATGTGACAGATGGCCTGCACACAATCCTGGCTATTTCATCAGAAAAAAGGTAATAAATTATGTTTCACCCTCTCAACAGGCAAAACACACCTCACTACACTTTCTAAAGTAAATGCTATATGTATCTGAACTTCACAATGATCACAGATTGCCCATCACCATCCCTAATTCATCCTTACTCTCCTCACTTTTATTTCAAAGAACGCTATGGAGAATATCTAACAGTTAGAGAAACATTGGAACTAAAGAAGCCTTGTGAAAAATTGGTCATTTCGAAGTGGAGCTGGGGACTAGTTAATATCAGTATGACAGGCTATTATGCACCTGTTATTGTTACGGAAGAGGTAAAAAAGATTTTTGTAAATAATCCACCAATTCAAAAGAATCTTAACTGTATCTTTTTTTAGCCTTCCGTTCAAAGTAATTTGGAAGCTTATCGTCTTTATGACATGCGCAAAAAATTATCTCCAAAAGTACCACAGAATCAGCACATTAGTCTATTTTACTACCTTCGTCATCTTAAAATATCTAATACACAACTTAAAGGTAGTTCACTTGTTGTGATTGACCAGGAACAAAAAATTCTCAAAAATACAATTGATAAAGAGAACAAAGCGTTTGTTATTGTTGGGAATCTAAAGGGAGTTTGCTCTTTCATCAATCCTATTCAACGAGAACTCAATCGACAAAGAATTGAAGAGATTAATGTAGAAGAGATGACTATGCTTTTTAATGGATTAGCAATCAACCAGAAGCAAATAGAAAATAATAGAGAGGAGAATAAAAAGAATTCTGTTGATTTATGGTCGGACTCAGATTCAAGCAAAAGCGA
>Ga0302186_10000774_pt1 | contig 27713 bp, 30 predicted proteins | sample II_Bog_E1_2_FD_198782 | JGI IMG/M metagenome (GOLD analysis project Ga0302186, IMG submission 198782) | Peat permafrost microbial communities from Stordalen Mire near Abisko, Sweden - II_Bog_E1_1 | ecosystem: Environmental > Terrestrial > Soil > Wetlands > Peat | place: Sweden: Abisko... | reverse complement strand
AAATTGCTTGGCTTCAGATATTTAGTGATTTCTTCGCAAGGACATCAAATAATAGTCCTGTATTAAGCACCAATTCACGAGTTAAAGAAAAGCCTCGAGATCTCGACTTTTCTCTGATAAAACTTCTATTTTCCTTCACAATTCCTCATATTTCTCTGAATTTAAAGACATCATCAAGCTCAAAAGACTTTATTTCACTTACAGCTGCCAATTTCTCAATAGAAGGGACTATAAAAGAGTCTTTTTTAGCTTTTACCACGAAATTGAGTTCTTTGGCTATTCGAGATTCAGGTCTTTTATCGACGAAATATAGTGATTTCCTTAAACATGATATTGAGAAAAACCCTGAGGAAATGATCAAAATCAAGATCTTTTCCTTGGATTATGAACATCCGGAGTATAAAGGTGTCATTTTCGCTATTTTATTGGAACTTGGAGTTATTGAGATGAATTATAACAGATTTTTAATGAACAAAATCCTCGATTTCTTTGGTGTTTTTGATGAAAACCTCAAGACTCCATTACCTAAAAACCCCTTGGTTTCAGGTTTTCTTGATAAAAGCCCGAAAAAAACCGATTTACCTTTAATAAGCCAACATTTCAGTGAGATTTCGAAGAAAAGCAACCCGATTCTAGTGAAAACCGAAGTTTCCCTCACAGCTATAGAACTGAGATTCGTGGAAATTGATGAGGTTGAAAGACGGATATTTGAGATTTCATTGAAAAAAGGGAGAATTATTATAGAGAAAAAAAGTGAAGAACTTAATATTGAGGGATTATTAGGGAATTTGCAGCTTTTTGATAGAATTTCTAGTAAAAAAGGCATTGAAATCTTGGGTTTAGGAGAAGAAAATAACTCTTTATGTGAAATCGCGTTTAAAAGTAAGAATTCGGGGGAAAATTCATTGAAAATTAGCTTTAATTCAATAAAAATCGATTTAATGATGCCGAGTTTTCTATTGATTATTGAATATTTTATGAAGAATCTGATAATTCTCCTGAAAAGCAAAAGTTCTAATGTTTTACCTTTGTCTATTGAAAATCCTCAGGAAAAGAAGAAATCAGGTTTTGAGCTTCAAGTAATTGATTTTACTTATAAAGAAATTTCTCTTATTTTAACTAGAGTTTATCAATGAATTTCGATAATCCAGTGATAATTATAAGGCCAGAATATGAAAATAACATGGAATATCTGCTTTTTAACCTCGGGAAAATAAAATTACAACGAGATCTTCAAAGAAGCTATTTTAAAGAGGACTTATTACAAGAAAAGACTGAGTTATTTATGCAAGAACTCGATATTTTAGTTTCACGAAATGGGGTAAAAGAGGATTTATTGAAGCCTTTTAGTCTAAATAGTCTCATAACAATAAAGAAAAATCTGATAAATATCAAGATTTTGACTTCTCATTTGATCCTTAATATAAAGAAAAGCCATATATCCTTTATTCAAGCCCTAATAGAACAGAATCTCTTGAAAAAACCTTTAAAAGATAGGAGTTTCAATGAGATTTCGCAGGATTTCACGAAAGAAAACAGGAATTTATCTAAAGAAGTCTTGGATTTGAAGGTCCAATTGGATTTCGAAAGTATCAATGTTTTCCTTATTGAAGAAATCAATGAAATCCAGCTTCTAATCCCGGTATGTCTATTCATGTTCAGGGCTTTAAGAGCGTCTTATTCTCAGAATCTCAAAGGAAAAAGCTTCGAATTCATTGGAAATTCACTCATTGGCTCATATTTCATCTTGAGAAATGAAGGAGATGATGGTTTTCTGGAGGAATATAGCCTAATTGGCCAGATTTCAAGGAAAAAGACTCATAATATCCAGAAAAAAGCCGAAGCTTTTGATATAATGAGTGTGAAACAAGAGCTGAAATCGGAAACTTTGAAGCCTCAGGAATTCGAAATCGCGATAAATCAAGAGAAAAAGGCGAATTTCAGATTAGGCTATTTCGAAGATGAAAAGAACAAGGAATTGACAGTGTTATTCCTGGGACTTCAAATCAATATAATGTTGGAAATATTGATAAAAATCTATAAAATTTGTGATTTCGAGCAAATAAGTGAGAAAGGCATGGAAAAAAGCTTTTCTTTTGATAATTCAAATGATTTTCTAATGAAAAATACAGATAAATATATTGAAAAAGAGGTATTTTCTAAAAAAAACATAGAGAAAGGCTTTAAATTAAAGGCCGATTTCCTAGATTGTTGTCTTTCTCTCAGTTGTTCTGATAACTATGTCCTTAAGATGTTAGGTGAAATCACGATTTTATCAATAAAAGGTCCTATTTCATTGAAATCGCTACAGGAACTCACAATCAATCTTAAACAATTCGAGCTTTTTATCTGTGAAATGGTGGAATTATATAAAAATCCTCTTGAAATCAAGAGAAAAAGAAGCATTTTCCTGCCTTTTGATTTAAATTCCTCTATAACATCTGAACTCCTGGAATCAACGAATTCTCATAATATAATGATAAGCATAGATCATTTTATGGCTGAAATCTCTTATAAAGATGTGTTGATTTTAAAGGAAACCTTCGAAAATCAGCTTGAATTATTAAGGCTTCTTGAAGAAAAAACACAGAAAAACCCTCAATTTTCCTCTGCAAATCAAAGCGACAATTTCCTTGTCGATTTTAAATCTGAAAGCCTGCATATTTTATTGATAAACGATGTTCAAAGCTTTTTCGCGCCTTTTCTTTATTTCAAATTGAACAATTGTGATGTTTTATTAATAAAAACTATAGAAAAATCGAGTTTAGAGATAAATTTCGGGTTCAAAACAAGCTATTATAACTTCTTCGCGAGTTGTTGGGAGCCGATTATAGAGAATATCGAATTAAAACTCCTTTTTAATCAAGAAAACAAGCTGAAAAACCTGATAATCAGCCAAATCGATTCTAAAAGTCTATTAAACATCAATATTTCTACTCAAATGATTGATCTTTTCCTGAAAAACTATGATTTGATAACAAAAGATCTTGGGAAAAAGCAAGTCCTCAAGGAAAAAGTAATGGAAAAACAAAAGTCTAAGAAAATGCTAATAGCTGAACATTTCCTTTATCAAAAGAAGAAAGATAGACTCAGTATCCAGATATCTCCTTCCATTTCTTTCGATCAAGGCAATTTTTTTCATAATTTCGAGGAAAATACCAAAGGAAATTTAATATCAAGACATGCGATTCTCAATTTAACAGGAATTACATTAGAAATCGAGGTTCTTAATGTCTATAATCAACAGAAAATCCTGTTAAATCATGGACAAACTTCTAATGTTTTCCTGGAAAACAATATGGATTATGATGAATTGATGTTCAATAATGAGAAATCCTTTGAGACGAATAGGAATAATGTTTTGAACATTTTCCTAAAGGATGTGAAGATAAAAGTCATGATTTGGCTTGAAAAATCAGAGAAAAACAATGGGAAATTCAACGCGATTCAGGAATTGAGTCTTGATAGAGTTTTAGCTAGAAAACACATGATTTATCAATTAATAAACCCAAATACCATTAATGAAATAGCTATTTTATCTAAAGTCAATCTTCATAATAGAACTAACACAAAACTGCTGATTTTGACTTCTCCTGTGATATTGAGGAATTTATCAAGAAAAAACCTAGAAATTAAGATTTTGAGCAAGAAAATGGACGACTTGAATAAGAATCTCACTATAAAACTTAATCATTCTGAGGAATTCATCGTTCCTATAGATCAAATCCAATCGATTTTCGTGTTTCGGGTTAAAAATGACATCTATTGGAGCTCTCAATTAAGTATTGAATCTTTAATGAAATCGGGTTCTTCTGATCTTATTAATATCAGAGTTGGTTTAGAGACTTTGATCACTATAAATAGAGAAAATTCGCTTGAATTTCCCAATTGGCAGAAAATCCTGACTTTTTATCCGAATTTCTCATTGAGGAACTATTTACCTTTTCCTTTAGAAATAGACTTCTTCTTTAAAAACGTCAACAATTTTGCGAATTTCATTATTTATCCTGAGGAATCCTTGCCTTTATATATAAACAAGCAAGAAATCTATATTCGAATTCGAGGAAAGGACTTTATCTGGACAGAGGAATTCCTGCTTTTTCAGGAAAAAGACGAAAGAAGGATAAAATTAAAAGAAAAATCAGGACTTTCTATTAATATCGTGTTTTCAGAGGCTAGTTCAAGGATTGACTATGCCTTTTATCCAGAAGTCCTTATATATAATAATAGTCCTTTTAATCTGGAGTTATCAGGGAAAAACTCAATAGGAGATATTATAGAGAGCCAGACGATAAAAACAGAAGAAATCTTGGCTTCTTTTGCCCAGATGATTGAAATAAATAGCAATAATAAAAACGTGGTTTTAAAGGAATTTTCAATAGAAAGTGTTGAAGTTTTATTGGAAAATGAAGAGAAAGTAGATGTTATAATAGAGACAAAGGCTATGAAATTCGGTAGGTTTTTATTGATAAAAAAATCATGATTTTTCTTTGATTTTAGAGGAGATCTATGCTTCAATGTTGGTGGTTTTGACTGGGAAATTCATAATTATTAATGGATGTCAGGAGAAAGTCTTTTATAAACAATCGGAATACACGATTTTTGAATTGGGGGAAAAAGAAAGGAAAGTCTTGACTTGGACTATGAAAAATATAGAGTAATTTCTAATTAAAAAGTCTTATTTATTATAATTTCTAAAGGAAAAAAGTCAGTTTTTCAGTCCAAGACTTTGAATGGTCTGATTATTTCAATTTCACAGAACTTGGAGTCTATTATTTCACTCTTCGTAACCATAAACTCGAGAAAAAGGCTTATAAAGTGCACACTACACTGAATAATTCGCTTATTCTGATTTCCCTAGCTAAAATCCTTGATAATACTGAAAAGCCCTATCTCCTATCTAATGAAATTAACAATTCTCTTGATATTTTCTTTAAACAAAAAGGCTTGAATAATAGTTTTCTTGAGATTTTGGAGCCTTTTGAAGAAAGGTTCTATATTCCTGATAGTCCAGTTCTCGAAGCTGCGATTTCTCTGGTTTTCAAGGATAAAATTACTAAAAAAGTCTTTTTAGAAAGTGAAATTAACCTGAATAAAAGCGAGAAATTCGTTAAATTCAATAATGTCTTATATTGTGAGCGAACCTTCACTGAAAAGCAAATGAAATTCACCTTTAAAAGCCACGATTTCGAGGAGGAAAAAGCCCAAGAAGAAGAGCTTTCTCAGACTTTTGAATTGAAATTGGATAATGTGGGTATTTCAGTTATATATAACACAGGGGGAATTGCGAAATTGCCTTATGAATTATGTTATATCCTGATAAAAGACGTGGAATTTTATCTGATGGAAGATCGAGTTTCTCGTCTAATTCAATTAAAATTTGGCGATTTGCATTTGGAAAACAATAGTCTTTCTAACTTGCCTTTAGTTTACTTAAGAAACAAAGAAAAGGAAGTTTCCGTCTTCAATATCTATATAGAGCAAAAGATAACCTTAGAAACGCAACTCCTATATTTAAACTGCTTCAAAATGCAGATTGATGATATAAGTGTCAATATAGAAATTCCTTTTATTCAAATAACTGGAGAATTCATCAAGGAAATCAAGAATCTATTCAAGAAATATAAGGAAAATCCTGAAATTATACTGGAAGACCTGTCTTTTCCCTTTAATTTGATAAATAAAAACAATGTTTCTTATTGGCAAACTGTGCCTTTTACAGCCCCAAATAACAATCTCTTTATCAAAGAATTGTTCTTGAGTCCGTTGCTTTTGAAGGTTTCATATAAAAAGTCACATATCTTACTTCCAAACATCGATAACAAGAATATCCTTTTACCAGCCCTTCAATTTCCCAATTATTTCTATAATATCAGCGCTCTTCTTGTTAAAATCTACAATACATATATAGAAATAGTCTGGAGTGATTTCAAATTATTAGGCTTACTAACGTTTGTTTCAGCGCATTTCATCGATATCGCAGGGCTTTTCATAAAGCCAATAACCACTCTTTTCAGTGCCCCGGAAGAAAACACTAAGAAAACCATTAGATATAAAAGGCCTTTCTATGGGGTTGAGAAGTTCTATAAGGAATATTGGCAAGAAGATGGGGAAATTATGGAATTCCTTGAGAAATTCAAAAAAGGGAAATATGCAAAATTGAGTTTCTTCAATTTTGTTAAAGTGCCTGATGATGAAAAAAAAGAGAAAATCCTGGTTATTATGATAGAAGTAATTCTGTTATTGAGTATGAATAAGCAAAGGAAGGATTGGAAAATCGAAACCAAGAATATCAGGAAAATAGAAGCTTTAAAAGATGGATTTTTGATAATGTCAACGGAGAAAATAAAGAAAATCGAGGTATTTATAAAGTGTTTTTTAAGGCTTTCATAAGGCTTTTAGGAATTTCAGGTCAAGATAACTATCAATAATGAGGAATTAAAGAGCTTCCTTATAAAGACCTTGAATTCAGTAATGGAAATGTACCGAAGTCTTAATTAAATGAAAAAATCCAAGAGTTTTTTTTATTAATCAAGAAAAATTCAAATAAATTACTAAAATCGAGAAATTTATATTTGATGTAGATGTTCTTCAAAATTTGCAAAGCATTGCCATTAACGAAAATTCAAATTATTATTTCAGTTCAGCAAAAGTAAAAAAAAACTGCCACATACAAAATTCGCCTTTTAAAAAAATGTCAACGAATTTGAAGAAGGAATACAAATCCTAATTCTTTACAAATCCTGATATCTTAAAGGTGATCCAAAAATATGGCTTATCACATTTTATCTACGACAACAACAATTAGTTTCATTTATGGGGATTTAAAAAAATATTCATATGAAAAGTTAACAAATACCTTTGAAAAACTTAAAAAATAATTGAAAAAATATTAAGTATTGTGCAGTCTTATATTGTTTTTTAAACCAAAAATTATTAGGAACTATAAACTTAAATTTTTGCTTTCAAATTTCGTTTCAAAAAATCACTATGAAATTAAGTTCGTGTTTTTACTTTTTGTATGATATTATCTCTGTTAATTATTCCTTTTGTTAAGCTTGGTATGGAGGGTATCCCTGTTGTTGGGGTGGGTATCCCTGTTGTTGGGGTGGATATCCTTGTTGTGGGTATCCTTGTTGATATGGTTGTTGGAATCCCGGTTGCATCATGACAGGCTGTTGTATAATGTTGGTTTGGACAATGATCTGATTGGTTTCTCTCTTGAGAATTTCTCTATATTCCTGAGACAACACACAAGGCACACAAAAATAATGCAAAAGGCAATCTTCACAACCATCTCCTGGAATAAGATATCTGCTTCTAATGTTGCTCCTTCCAGAGGCACCAATGATACAATGGCATCCGAGCATCGCCATGCACCCATAACTACAACAAGGACCAAAACAGCCTGATTTGTTGAGTGTATCCATGTTGGTCCCATATTGAATGCAAGGACAGAACCATCCGACAACGAAGGATCCGCAATCTTGATCACAATCGAACATTCCGCTGGACCATTGACTAGGGCCTTGATTTGCCACCACGACTTGGACTTGGCCGGGCATCATTTGTTGGTTCATCATCATTGTAGATGGAAGGATAGTTTGAATTAATTTGCTTTTAAATATTTGTATTAATGAATATATCTCTGAATCTAGAGATGTTTGAATTTGGGAGTTTCGGTTCGAAAAATTTAATAAATTTAGAAAATGAATTTTTTATATTTAAGAATTTGTTTGATTGCTCTATGTTTCTCATGCTTAGTTCCTGAGACTCTAGAAATAACACTTTTCTTGCAAGTTTCTGATAAACACGACATTCTTTATAACCCAAACGAATTCGTTTTTTATGAAGATAAAAAAAAAACATTCATGTGCAAAGGTAATAAATAATAGAAAAAATCCCTTTTGAAAACTTAAAAAATTCCTTTTGAAAACTTAATAAAAAATTTACTATTAAAAAAGTTCGTTTTTGACTTTTTATTTTATTATCAATGAAAATTATCATATGTTTGGGTTGTATCCCTGTTGTGGTGGATATCCCTGTTGTGGTGGATATCCCTGTTGTGGTGGATATCCTTGTTGTTGTGGAGGGTATCCTTGTTGTGGAGGGTATCCTTGTTGTGGATATGGTTGTTGGTATCCAGGTTGCATCATTGGTGGTGCTATCATAACAGGCTGCTGTTCAATAATGTTGGTTTGCACAATGACCTGATTGTTTTCTCTCTTGAGAATTTCTCTATATTCCTGAGACAACGCGCAAGGCACACAGCAAATATGACAAATGCAATCTTCACAACCACCTCCTGGAATTTGATATCTGGCTCTGATTTGGCCTCTTCCAGAGGAACCAATGATACAAGGGCATCCGAGCATCGACAGACAATAATAACTACAACAAGGACCACAACAGCCTGATTTGCTGAATGTATCCATATTGGTTCCATATTGAATACAAGGACAAAACCATCCGACACAGAAGGATCCACAATCTTGAGAACAGTCGCATATTCCGCTGGACCATACACTAGGGCCTTGAGTTGATAGCACGACCTGGACTTGGCCGGGCATCATATTTTGATTCATCATCATGTATGGAAAAAATAGTTTGAATTTGTTTTTAAAATATTTTATTTTTGATGAATATATATCTAAAATCTAAATATAGCTTTCAGTTATAAAAATTTAATAAAAATTTCAAAATGAAGTTTTTATATTTAAGAGTTTGTTTGATTGCTCTATGTTTTTCATGTTTCACGGCTTATAAATTGCATACCAAAAACCAAAACTATAACGATTCTACCATCGAAACAACACTTTTCTTGAAAGTTTCTGATAAACGTGACATTCTTAATAATCCCAACGAATTCCTCACTCACACAGTCCTTATAAACTCCAATCTGATATATTATTTTGAAAAAGAAGTATTTTTCCTTGTTTTTTGTTGAAAAAAAACAAAAATTATCCTTTTTAATAGAAAAACTTGAAAAAAATTTCTGGATCCATAGCTTTAAAATCTCTAATTACTTCCAATGATGACCCTGCTTCTGGGAAATGCTGTGTGACAATAGGTTCTCTCGAATCAGTAAGGAAAAACGATCATTTTGTTAATAATTTGATACTGTAGCTTGAAACTTCCAATAAAAACACTGACTTTCTTTGTTTTACTCTCGATGGAAAAGACGAAAAATGGCAAATATGTTCTAAAGACCAACAAATTATCAGTACCCTTTTTGATTTATTTTTTATATTCTGAATAAGATGATTTCAGATCCACTCTTCTCCTAAAAGTGATAGAAGCCTCCTTCAGTTCCAAATCTAAACCTCCCTCAGCAAAAATCCTTGTAAATTTTGATAATTCCAACAAATGCCTTGCTCCTTCTAAATCCGATTGGGATTATTCCTATCAAACTTCATGGGATTGCTTTTGCAATATAGGCCTATATCAATCTCCTATCCCTTTAACGGAATCTCCCACTATGAAAATTTCTCATGGTGTCCTTTCTTTTAAATATACAAAGGCTCAAAATCCCATTGCAGTCCCTAAAAATCATAGAGAAATCGATATTCATGGCAATTTCGGAAGCTTAATTTATCAAATTTCAGAGAAAGAAGCCCAAAGATTTGTTTCTTATAAGATCTCATTTAAATTTCCTTCAGAACATCGGATCAATGGAAAGGAATATCCTTTGGAAGTCGTAGTTTTCCATCGAAATAAAGAATCCTTAGAGGAAGCAGCCCTATCAATACTAGTGAAAGAAGATTCAAAAGGAGAGACTGAATTGAATAAATTCTTCGAAGATATTGATAGCCAAACCTGGAGCTTTGATGAAGAAGTCTCAATACAAAGCAAACCAGATCTGAGATATCTGGTGGCTGGAGAAGACGGGGAGTCTAGAAAAGGCTTTTTTTCATATATGGGCTCAAGAAGCAATCCTCCTTGTAATGAAAATGTTGAGAGGTTCGTATTTAAAAAAGCTCTCAAGATCCCAATTTCTCAACTCATGAGTTTGAAGAAAAAAGCTTCAAAGGGAAATAACGCAAGGATTGTGAAAGAAGAGACCAATAGAAGAATCATGGTGTATTATAATAAAGGAAAGAAAACTTTAGAAAAAGATAGAGAAGTTGAAAGGGAAATCAGAGGACAAGTCAAAGAGAAACTCGATAGAACGAAAAATAGACTATTTCCCAAGAAATATGTAAAAGTGTCAACAAATACAACAGATTATATAGTAAAATATAAATTTTTTTAGAAGTAGAATTGAATTTTAATAGATTGCGAAATCGAAAGAGAATAATTTGATTACGGGAGAGCTGAATAAGACTGTTTATGTGAATTTCGTCAAGGAAAATGATTTGCCTGATTCAGTGAGATATGATTTAATGAAAAAATGAATTTCTTCTAATTAAATTTAAATTTGATTGTTAGATTTTAAAACTTTAAAAATAAATGAATTTTTTTAAAATATATTATTTAATAATTAATTTTTTTCGCGAACTTATCAAAATCGTTCGTTTTCTAAAGAAAAAAATTCCTTCCGCTTAAAAAAATTCGGCAAATTTAACTCAAATTTTTAACCTTGCCATTTTTAATAATCCAATTTCCCTCAAATTCAAAAATGACCTCTCTTTTTTCTAACACCTCCTCTCGAACCATTTGTTTTGCTGACACCCTCCCTTCAACCTCTTCTCATTCCAGAAAAAAGGCCATTGTCAAGCCATTGAACCCATCTCCTGTTCCCGTTCCAACACAAAAACGCAGGACTCTCAAATTAAAAGCCAAATTTTATGATGAAAACTCGACCTCTACACTTCAAAGTCTCCAGAATAAAGAAACCAAGAAAGTCTCAATGAAGAAAAGACTCGTGGGAGTGATTGAAGATATGGCCAAGGCCAAATATAAACCCAAATCAAGCTCCAATGAACAGACATTTTATCAATCGAAGATCAGATTGTTTGACACTCAAAAAAAAGTCAATTTTACATTTAGATGCTTTAAGGAAGAGGAATTGGGATATAAGACTGAGATTAGCAAGTTGTTGGTTGGGACGAAACAAGATAATGATGTGGAGACTGATGATGAGACTTTGAAATATTATGTGAAGAAATGCGAGAAAGATCTGGTTGAAGCCATAGCTGCTGAGAGGAAAACGAAGGAAAATGTGAAGAAAAATGATAAATAGCATATTTATAAGCTTTTTTTTACTTTAGAGTTCTTAGAAAAAAAATAGTATATACATTTATCTTTGTAATATATATTGAAACTACAAAAAAGAAATTTTTTCTGAATATTTTTCTTTGAGAAAAATGTTGATTGAGATTTGTTTGAGGTCGGGACAAGAGGAACATATAATTTTCCGATATTCATTTTCTAAATCCACAGATCTTTCTTTTCTAATTATTAATTTTTCTAATTTAATATCATCTAGAAAAAAATTAATACTTTCCATGATAAAAAACCCTTAATGTATGAAGTTTTTTGCTTTTTATTAATGCAAGACTTTGGAAGAGATAATCAAAGCCTTTCTTGTTAATCATGGGTCCCAAAAATCTATATAACGTTTCATTAATATAGTAATTTGAAAGAAAATAACCCTATATTAAGCAATTCTAAATGTTCGTTCTTTTCGAAGAAATCTCTAAGAAAGTCTTTTAATCCTTCATCTTGGATTTTTAACCTATGAATTTCATTCTAATTACTTAATTATTGAGAAAAAGTCGACTGTCCAGCCAAAAACAATGTAAATTCAGTGATTTTGCCCTTTAATTTTGCCATTGTGAAATTCAAGACTTCTAAACTGATCCCACTAATTTCTTTACTGGTCATCATAATCTTCACTTTAGTGATAAAGTTTTTCTGACTAAGCTTCAATAAAGTCTCACAGATATCTATAAACCCTAGATCTGTCGCTAAATTGTTTCGGCAATCAAAACCCAAAGCCAAGCTTCTAATTTTCTCTTGTTTCCCAATTGAATGACAAATCTCAGTATTCAAAGCCTTGATCCCAAAATCCGATATCCCAGCTCTTTAAAAACTAATAAATTAAACGATTTTAAAGAGTTTTGACCCTGAAAATATCAATTCAAGATCTGATATGCTCTTGCCATAAAGAGCCAAGACTTTGAAAAGACTGGAAATCGCAATATCGTTTAAATTCATCCAGCTCATAAGCTTCAAATGAAGGGAAGTGAGTTCGATCAGAGGAAATTTCCTTATGAAACTATCTAAAATGGTTTCGAGGTTCTCTAGATTAATGCCTCTATCGATATATTTCTGGAAAATATGATCCAATTTAAAGACTATTTGATATTCTTGGGAAGCTTTTGTCAGAGGCTCGAGAAACGTCTTAAAAACAAACTCAGGGGCACTCCATAAGAGCTTTTCTTCACATTTCGAGGTCAAATATAAACCATATGAGCTGGCTTTTGAGGGGGTTTTGATTAAAGAGATGATTTGTGTGAAAACCTTAAGGAAATCTTCTGGAATAATATCAATGCTATTGATTTTTAGAGAGAAATTTCTAATAATAGGAGCAACTTTTTTCCAAATTGCCATAATTTTAATGCTTTGATCTTTTATCCTTGAAAAAATCTTTCAAAAAAATGAAAAAATTAACAAAAAAATACTCTTTTTCTTCTATTTTAAAAAATTCCGACTTATTTTTTTGCATTTCTCCATGAAAAACGAAATCTTTACAAATAATTGAGAAATTGGCGGACTTTTCAACCATGGCATGAAATCCGAAACAAGAGATATTCTGTTTCTTTTTGAAAGGTCTATGAACGGCAGTATTTTCACTTTCTGTCGAGCCTTTATCACTGCATGGACTATTATCAATTTTGATGTTATCAAGTCTGGTGTAAATATCGGAGGCATTTAACTTTAAGCAGATTTTTTCATTATTTCTAAATTCTTTGACTTTATTATCATTGGGCTCATTGTTTATTTTCCGATTAAGGTTTTTATTATTCCTATTTGATGCATTTTCATTTTCTTCAAAATCGTCGATATCACCACTATTATGTAAGGAATTGCTGAAATTTTTCTGAAAATATTAGTTTTTTCTTAAGAAAAGCTTTTGGCAATACTTGATTGAAGTCAAAGCATTGTTGCTCTAAATTGTATGGGTCTTCTTCAAAATTAAAGACCTAAAATTAGAGTTAAAAAAATTGTGTTTGTTTTTTTGTGAAAAGAAGAACTTTTGGAGAAAGCTGTATGGGACTTGGCTTAGAAATTGGACTGAAGAGATCTTTAAAGATATTTGGTGAGGAACTTGACCGATGGTGTTGATGGTGAGATTTCATTTCAATTTTTAGATATTTTTGTTAAAAAAAGAAGAAAATGATGAAAGACTAATATTATAAATGAACATACTAAACAAAAAAAATTTATTATCTGAGCGAAAAAACTACCTTAAATTTCTTTGAAAAAAAATTATAATTCAACCCAAAAAAAATCAATCTAAAAATAAATATGAACGTTTTATTTGATGGATCTGCTTTTTCGCTCTCTAACCCACTTGACTTCCAACTGGAATGCCTTAAAGTAGCTCCTTTATTAGAATCTTCCTTGAAAATCTTTGTTAATTTTCATTTTTATTCAATTAATAACTTCCTAATATAGTATATATCAGATGTAATAAAGACCCCATTTAAGATCCAATTGACAATCGTGAAATTAGAAAAGATCACAGAGAATTTGTTGGGGGTTTCAGTGAAATTCCCAGAGGATTTCAGAAATAAATTTATCGAAAAAGATCGAAATATCTTGAATAATTTCGGGGTTTTGCAATTCGAGAGTTTGGAAGAAATTTCAAGGGTTATGATAATATTTTCAGAAGAAAACAAAGAAAATGATTATAATATCAAAATTATCTTACTTTAGAATTCCATTAATTTATTCTTTATAACCATAAATATATATACGTTATATATAAAAAGGAAATAAGCAATATCCTCTTTAAAAAATCAAAGACGAAAGTTCTGAAAAAGAATTATTTAAAAAAAAAAGCCTATTGTTTATTGTTTTCATGGAAAATTTTGCATATAGCTTCGAGTGAGACTGAAGATGGAGAAACTTCAAGTTTTTGCAATAGATCTGAAAGTGTCTTTTCCCGAGGATTATGGTGAAGTTTAGCTTTTGGGCAGGAATGTAGCAAATTTTTAAGGAAAATTGCTAATTTTTCACAATATGTGAAGGGAATTTCAGCTTGGAATTGAAAATGAGGTAAACTTTCAAAGTCTACTTTCAATTTGGACTTTATGTCGATCTAAATTAAAAAAAAATGTCAAAAATATACCTAAAAATTAAATTATATTCAAAAAAATCTAATTCAAGCAAATAAAAATTAATAAAAGAAAAATTTCATTATTCAAAAAACAAAGATTAAAAAAAAAAAAAAAAATTAATTCAAAAACATAATTAAAAATCAAAAACTAAATCTTTTCAAATAAGATATTAATCAAAAATAACAAATTCAAAAAAAAAAAAAATTCAAAAAACTCAAAATAAAAAAATTAAGCCATTGGAAAAAAATCCCAAACATCTCCCTCAAAACAATACCATTAAATGACCTTCCTCCCAATCAAAATCTCTCACTCCCTTTTTCTCCAGGTACCCTAGCACTCCAGTGAGACTTCCGACAATTTCCCAGATTTCATCAGTTTCAAATGCCTTCTTTTTCTTCTTCTTCACATCCTTCATATTATCTCCTTCTACAAACCTATTAATAATTCCCCTATGGCTTCAAAATCAAAGATAAATTCATACTCTGATACTATATATCCATATTTATTGCCCTCAATAGCAAATCCCATCATCAACACTATATTCGGATGTCTGATTCCAGCCAAGATCTTCAAATTCCTTGCAAAATCCTCTATTTCCTCTTTATTTTCCAATCCATATCTCTTTAGAAACACCTTTCTTCCAAGCCATGTGCATAGGAATTTCCCTTCATTTTTCTTGATTTTTCTCTGGATTTTGAGTTCCGTAAAACCAATGAAGTTCTTGAACGGAACCCCGAGACTTCTCAAGACTCCGATGATCGAAGAAGAGTCTTTTTAGAGAATTTTCCTTAGTTTTTAGACTTTTTATGCGAATTTAACCTTGAGGAGTCTTCGGTATTCAATACTCCCCGTCAATTTCTGCCCTATGTTGATGTTCTAATGTTTTCTTTGAATCGGGTTCGTAGCTGTATTCGCTATCTCTGGTATTATCTTCCAATAATTTCGTTTTCATCGTCTGAACTTCATATGATCCTTGACTCAGTTTTTTCTCCTTTTTCTCGATGATTCTGATGAAAGGCTCATCAATTCTCTCGAAAAGCTCTTCTTCTTTGAATTTCTTCTTCTGTGTGTGTTCCCATTTGAAATCCGAGTTGATTTCTTTCAAAAGCTCGATGGCTCTAATCAGAGTTTTTCTATGTCCAAAGGACACAATTTTGAACTGGGTCTTTAGATCTTCTTCTGTTATCTGTAGGAAAAGACTCAAGGAATCTAGACATGATAGGACAGAATCTATATAAACATCTAAATTAAGAGTCTTAAGGAAATTGATCAGGTCTTGATGTTTCCAGAAGAGGACTATAGAAATATCAAGAAAATTAAGAAAATTAAGAAATTAGAGAAAATCAAAGAATTTAACAAAATAAGAAGCATTACCCGGCTTATTCAACAGAGAAAAGACTTCAGAGCTCATGCAATTGAATTCAGAGAAGAAGAGCTGGATTAATTCGAGTTTGGAAGTGCAATTTGGCTCAGAATTTCCTAAATTGAGAGAAATCCAAATTTTACTAGAGGAAAAACATTAAGACTTACCCGATAATCTATGGAACTTAGGACTTTGACTATGGAGGTCATTTAAAGCCACTATAGAATCCTTTGAATGTGAAAAATCGTTGTTTTCACAGGAATTGATAACACCCATTAGAGTTTTTTAAAGGACCAATGATTTCTCTAGTTTTATTTGATTTTAATGATAGATTTATAATTCTTATAAAGAAAAAAAATTTCAAAAAAACTTCTTTTTACTAAAAAAACAACACATTTTTACATTTTTTAATTCATATACATTTCTTTCTCCCATTTCTCATTAATAGCCTTTATGTTCATAAAACGCTTTTTTACAAAATCGAACCCAGTTTTCATCACATCATGAAACCCCTTCACGAAGTCTTTAGTGTGAGAATATCGATAATCCAGAGTTTTCTCTATGCCAAGATTTTCTTCATTACCACCTAAACTATCATTCACTTCATTTGAAATATCTTTCATAACTTTTGCAAATAAGAGTCTTTCATCTTCAAACTCCCCCTTTTCATATAGTTTTTTATGCTTTAATCTATATAAACTTTTGGGTTTTATAGGTGGAAGCATAATTTTCTTATATTTTTCAGATTTTGAAAAGAAGAAACTAGATTCTTTTGGTAGAATTAGTGAATAATTCGGGTCATAAAGTCCCAGATGAGAAATAAGTGACATAGCTTTCTAATAAAAATGAACAAGACTATAATCAAAAAAAAAATCTAAAATTTATAATAAATATGAACGAACTTCTTGTCTACAAGGATCTACGATTTTCCCAATTTTCATGAGATTTCTCTTTTTATTATCTAAATCATGATTCGAATCCTTGGCAGTGGGTATAAACTTTAGCTTCGGTAATGAATTTTGAATATTTTTCCTTTCTTTGGCACTCTGAACATTGCTATAATCCAATATATTCAACATACCACTATGATTTTTGCTATTTTCAAATGAATTAATCGTTTTATCATTTTCAAAAACATCCAATCTCAAGTCGTTTCCTAATAAAGCCTTGCTATTTAGCTTCGATTTCATGCCAGTTCCTTTCTCGAAAAAAAGGAAATTGTTCTTTCTCACTAATACCAAATTATCAGAGTACTCGTTTTTCGCCACTTTGAACAGAAGCTTCTGAGATTTCGCTGGTATTTTATCGATCATAGGTTCTTTTGGCTTATAATAAGAAAATAACAAAGGTTTTAAAAGGAATATAACTGATAATATGCGGCCAATATGATCTCTTTCTCTTGAAAAAGCCATAAAAGAAGGGTTTTCTTCATTTTTTGTTTGAAGATAATCGTTGATATGTCTTTTCGCATTGAAAGGTGGTTGAGAACTCGAATGCTTTTTATTTTTTTTCTCAGAATAAGGCTTTTTACGGAAATATGAAGCGATCATTGAAATGCTCTTGAATAAAATTAACACAAAAAATTATTTAATTTTCTAAAAAAAGCGAAAATTTCTTTTTAATTCCTTAGAAACTCAATATTATCTATTTATTTTATGTTATGTATTTCATATTTCCGCCTCGACTTTCTCATCACTTTCTTGTATGGTATTTTGCTCAGAATCCTCCTTATTTGAAGACTCTCGAATTCGCTCACCTCCTTCTTCGCTCCTTTAAAGATTTAATAAATAAAAACTTAGAAAACCCCCTCACAATGCAATTTTCTTCATATAATCTCGATCCTCCTGCATTTTGCTCTTCACTTATTATAGAGAATACATTTGATATAATAAAATCACATAAAATCATATAAAAAAGGAAAAAATCAGAAAAAAAATGATTTTTTTAAAAATATTAAAAACACTTGCCTTTTTTTCCTGATTTTTCCACAAAATTCTCTTCTTTCTCCTCCATGATGACCTCCTCCATCTCTTCAAGGACTTTCTCACTTCCGAACCTTTTCTCATTATCCAGTTCATCACATTTGACATTATTCACTTGAAACAACATGGCTTTTCCTCTAGGTGTGAGCCTTTTTTTCAATTCTTCTTTGCCCTCTTCATTCATCTCTCTAATTGGACTTTCACTGGTTTCGATATAGCTGGGCTTCTTATGAAGACTTTTCTCTTCAACATTATCTTTGACTGTGTCATAATGATGAAACAAAGTTCGTTTCTTCTTTTCCTCTTCATTCCTATCCTCATCTACCTTATCGAGAATCAATGAGCCGAGACTGGATGATTTATTGAGAAAAGTTTGATTTTGTTGCTCGGATAATTGCTTTTTGGTAGGTTTCTTGGGTTGGAATTTGTTGGAGAATTCATGGAAATCGTTCGGAAGGACGATATGTTTGATTTTTTTGGTTTTTTTCTAAAATATCACAAATTATTTTAAAATGCAGGCAAGGAAAAACCTCTTGATCTTCCTCGAATTCTTCAAGAACTGGGGAAAAATTATCTGCTGAACGAGGCTCTGAGATTATGGAATGTTTCTTCTTCTTGCGAAGGGCCTGCATTTCGGGAAAAAACGCATTGTCGCCTGACATTTATTTGATAATTTTTTTAAATAATTTTAATTAAAATAAAATTCAAAAGGGGTTTTTTGGTATATTAGGAAATTACTGAATGTATTGAATTTTTTTTCTTTACCATAACAATTTTTTTTTCCAATTAAATTAAATTAAATAAAAAGGGAGATTGGAAAAAATGAGCTTAGTATATATGGAAAGTATTTTGAAAGTGTTGCTTTTCTTATTTTGATTGCTAATATATAATATAAATGAAAATATAGAATTATATTATAATTCCGTCCTATTTTAAAATACTAAACAATAAAAATGGCTAAAAATCTCCAAGAACCATTGCTTGTTTCCGACATAGAGCAGGGAATCTCCTTACAGCCTATCTGTCAAGATCTTGCTAAGATTTTTCCTTTCTTGATAAATTCCTTCAATATAAGACATGTTATTCAGCTGAATTCTTTAACATTTTTCATTTCTTTTTTGAATTTCTTGATTTTTTTCCTTTTGTTATTCATTTATTGCGAAAACCCTCTTGATTTGCAGCTATCAGTTCAAATCTTGGTAGATTTTGGCGCGAAAGTTCCTTATTTCATTCGAAAAGGCGAAGTTTGGAGACTTTTAACTGCGAATTTTCTTCATTTGAATTTTTTTCATCTCTTTTCGAATCTGACGATTTTGATTTTGCTGGGTTCCGGCCTAGAAAAAGTCCTAGGAAAATTGAATTTCTCTATATTATACTTGAGTTCTGGGGTTATGGGCTTCTTATTTAGTTGTTTAGGCTATAAATACATCAGCGTTGGAGCTTCGGGAGCGATTTTCGGGATTTTAGCAGTTTATTTGGCTTATTTCTTGATAAATTATAAAGAATTGGAACAGTTTCCCTTTATTAAATTCAGTTTCTGGTTATTTATTATAGGAATTTTCGTTAGCAACCTAATTTTTGAATTGATTTATTGGGAAATCATGGATCATTTCAATCATTTGGGAGGGTTTTTGAATGGATTTCTGTTAGGGATAACGATAATAAAGCCCTATATCTATACAACTCTTAAGAAAAGACTAAAAATAGCAAGTTTTCTGAGCGTTTTGGCGCTTTTTATAACAACTTTCATAATTTTTAGCTATTTTTTATCCTCATAAAACCCCTTTTGGAATTATGATAATAAAACATAAATGTTTTCGTTTCTTCATAATATTATTGAGATTTTTAATAATTTATTAAAAATTAATTTTTATTGTTTTTTCGAAAATCATAAAAAAACTTTTCAATGACACTATTAAGCATTTAACTAATATATGGGAAATTATTGTGAAATTCTCCATCGTCGTTCTGGGGCAATTCATCGCACCCCCAAAAAGTCCAGTAAAAGCAATACTTCTCCTCAAGACACCCGCTATTCAGTCAAAGGTTTCTCTATAAAATAGCTTTTTTCTCTTTCAAAATTGCTTAAAAAAGTTCCTCTGTTTTTTTTTTAGTAAAACATGAAACAGGAGAAGTTCAATTCAATGTTTCTCATATGGATTTCGTGAATCAGAAATCCGGCTCTATCTCCAAACATTACGATCTTTGTGATCCACCTCTTGGCAAAGGAGCCTTCGGAGAAGTCCGAAGAGGCATTCATAAATTAACAGGAATGGAACGAGCGATTAAAATCATCAAGAAAAGCACCACAAGCGAAGAGGAGCGGAATCGACTCATAAATGAAGTCGAAATGTTAAGAAAAATCGTAACTTTTTTACGATTTTTCACTAATTTCTTTATTTTTTCCTTAGGATCATCCTAATATTATCAAAGTTTTTGAGTTTTTCCAAGACGCGAAATTCTTCTATATAGTCACAGAATTATGTACTGGAGGTGAATTATTTGATAAGATCATCGCAGTTAAGCATTTCACTGAAAGACAAGCTGCTGAAATCATCAGACAAATCCTATCCGCAGTTTTCTATTGCCATTCTAATAATATAGTCCATAGAGACATCAAACCTGAGAATATATTATATGAATCACAAAGTGGAGATGCTATTTTAAAGATCATAGACTTCGGGACCTCAAGGAATTTTAATATGAAAGAGAAAATGACTCAGAAATTCGGAACTGTATAAGTTTTTTCCTTTATAATTGAAAGTCTTTGATTTCTATAGCCTTATTATATCGCACCGGAGGTTTTGAAGAGGAAATATGATCAGAAATGCGATATTTGGTCTATAGGAGTGATTCTTTATGTTTTATTGGCAGGATATCCTCCCTTTAATGGTCCGAATGATAGGGAAATCATGGAAAAAGTGAATAAAGGAGTATATAGTTTCGCTGGAAAGGAATGGCTTTATGTTTCAAAAGAAGCCAAATTGTTCATTAATAAGTTATTAGAATATGAACCTAATGCGAGATATACAGCGGAACAGGCCTATAATGACCCTTGGCTGAGAGAAAAATCCACTATAACTATTACTCCAGATAAAATTGGAGAATCTACTATTATTACTCAGACTATAATGACCAATTTAAAGGAATTTAGGGTAAAAATACTAATATTTTTCTTAATAAAAGCCAGGTTTTATCAAGGCCACACATAAATTACAACACGCTATATGGGTTTTTCTTGTATCTTTCATGTCAACTTCTCAAGAAAAAGTCACGCTTTTAAAGACTTTTCAACAATTAGATCTTAATGGCGATGGCCAATTGACTAAAGAAGAACTCCTAGAAGGATATAGAACTATCATGAATAACCCAAATCCAGAAAAGGAAGTTGATAATATCATGAGGATGGTCGATATTAATGAAAGTGGAGCCATCGATTATATGGAATTCGTCATGGCCACGATCAATAGAGAAGGCATGCTTTCAAAACAACGATTGGAAGCTGCTTTTAATATGTTCGATAAAGTAAATTATTAAAAATTTATATTTAAAATAGATTTGAAATTTATATTTGAAATTTATATTTTGAAATTTATATTTGAAATTTATATTTGAAATTTATATAGAATTTATATGAATTTATATGAATTTATATGAATGTATTATTTTATTAAGTTTTTTCGATAATTCACTTCCAAATATAAGGGATAAAATATATATAGTGGTTTTTAGGACGGAAGTGGAAATATCTCAATCCAAGAATTAAAGGAAATGTTCAAGAGTTCAAACCTCGAAGATAGTAATTGGGAAAACATCATTAAAGAAATCGATGAAAATGGTGATGGAGAGGTTTTTCTCTGATAATAACTCGAACTTATAAACTTTTTCTTTAGATTTCCTTCAAGGAATTCAAGGACATGATGTTGAAATGGGCCTGAAAATCTTCATTTTACTCAGATTTTTCAAATTTCTCTAACATTTAATAACGAAAAACCTCTTGTTATAACATTTTGCTTTTTTAATGTCCAATATAAGAATTTTCTAATTAAAATTCAGTTTAAATATTAGCATTCAATGGAATTTAAACAATCGATGTCCTTTTTTAAAAACAAGGAAAAAGAAGGTTTTTTAGATCGAATTCCTTCGAATTCTTATTTCCAGAAAAGACTTGAGGCTTTTCTCAAAACTTCTCCTTTTAAACAAAAATCTTCAAATCCTGTTTTTTCTAAGGAAAATCTTGAAAAACTTAAACAAGCCTTAATTCCTGTTCTTATTATGAGGAATTTAATGAAACTTTCAGCCTTTCAAAGCCTCAAACATCATATTGCCATTGGTAATAAATATCAGAAATCGCGATATTTGACAGAAATGAAGGAAATCGAAAGAAAAATCGAAGAGTTTAAGAAAAAACCCTGCGATTTCCTATGGAAATGCATGGAGAAGCTTCCAGAAACACAAAAACCTAAGAAATTGCTTGAAATCACATTGAAAATGAATAGACTTAATGCTTTTTATTCAGACAAAACCAGGCATTACTTTAATAGATGGAAACTAATAAATTTCGAAAACCTATTAAGGAAAATCAGCTTATCTCATAGCGAAATCATCCAAAGCCAAATAATCGATCAACTAAATAACCTTTATATCGCAATAGTGAGGAAAACCATGAATCAAGGTTTTAAACAAATTAAGGACTTTTCCAATTATCAAAGGAAATTCATTAGAAATAACAAAAACAGAAAAGGCCTTTTGGAAAATGCAGTTATTATGATAAATGCGGTTTTTAGAGAAAAAGCCTTGTTTTTGAAATTGACGGGTTTTCAAGCGATGAAATCGGCTTTTGAATTGAGAAAAGCGGGATTTTTCAAGGAAAAGTTGCAAAGAGAATATAAAATGAGGAATTTCGCTATGGGGTTCAAAAATCTCAGTAATAAAATCAAGACTAGAAAACATGAGGTTTTTCTATTAATAAAGAGACATTCGCTTGTTTTATCAGAAAATCAAGGGAATTTCGAAGGAAATACTTTAAATTTCAAGCTTTTTTCCTTAAAAATGCTTATGAAACTAATTTCCACTAAAGAATATTTCCTCAAGAAATCGAGCTTTTCTCAAATAATTGAATATTCTTTTGATTTTCAAAGAAAAACGGCTTTTCTCTTAAAAATCCTGAAAAATACGGCTAATAAATTAACTAGAAAATACTTAATTCGATGGGATTTCATAATAATGAAGATAAAAGATCCTTTGATTTCGACAAAACCGAAGCTCACAAGCCAAAAAAGCCATGAAAACCCCACGAAATCGAATGCGAATATGCAAATTAACAAGAAAATCATCATAAATCAGGCTTTAGTGAACAAAAGACTCGAACTTGATCAAAAAACAAAGGCTGAAGTCTTATTAAAACTTAATCAAACCTTGGGTTTAATCGAAATCGAAACTCTGATTTCACGGAAAAGAAGGCTTTATTCACGGGTTTTCCTCAATAATCTCTTGGTTTTAGGCACTTTCGAATCCAAGCGATATCAGGAATATGAGCATTATTTGAAGATTCTTCAAGAAGAAAAGGTTCTTTTTTCAAAATAAAAAGAGTTATATTAGAGGTTTTTTCTAGGAAATTCTACATAATGAACTAGAGGAAATAGAGAATTATAATAAGAAATTCGCGAAACATCTCGATCAGAAGACTTATTCGATTTGGGGACAAGGCACTGGCTCTGGAATAGGTCCTTTGCCAGCCACTGATGAGAAATCAGGACAAGAAGGTCTTGTTGATCATAATAGTGTGTTTAATGAAGATAATGAGGAAGCCATGATTAGTATAAATTATTTGGAATTTCTGGAAAAACAGGTAATTTAAAATGTTTTTTAATAAAAAAATCAAGATTTTTAATGATTTAAGAATGTGGAATTAAGGGAAGAAGTCGCAAGAAATGAACAAAGAATTAAGCATGAAGAGGATAAATTTGAAAGTGATTTGAATGTAATTTTTGGAAGAAATTTTATTGGAATTTCATAATAACCTTATTTTTATTTAGATGTTGAAAGAAAACATTAGAACCTTACAAACGAAAAATACAGCTTCTGGATTCAAGCCGAAATCAGGAAAATCAAAACTTTCTGATAAGAAATTCTCCATGATCAAATCTATAAATTCATATTTCAATAAAAAGTCCTTTACTCATGATCAAGATGATTCAGATTAGATTAAAGAATTAAAAGACTATTTAATTGATTAAATAATTAAACAAAAAGGACTGATTTCTAAATATAAGGTCTTGATTTTTCGAATATAATATAATTAATAAACCAATTTTAGCAAAATATATAGGTTTCTAAGTCAATTTCCTTATAAATCCCTATTTTTTCTTTAATAAATCCTTCAATCATCTCATTCCGAACTCCGCTCGAATCGTTCAGATAAAGATGAAACAAATAAAGCCCTCCATTTCTCGCTTTTTTCTCTATAACATCTATCAAATATCCCATAAACTTTTTATTCCCCTCGATATTCATTCCCATAAAGCCTAGACATATTTTCTTTAAATAAGGTCCTTCCAAAACCCCTTCTAATAGCCTTAATAACCCTTTATTTGTCATATTTCCGCTAATTATGAGAACCAAAGATCTTAAAGTCTTCGATAATAATCTCAAGGCATCTCCCAATAAAGTCATTTCATTATCCTTTAAATTATTACTCAAGAAACCAAGGCTTAAATATTCAATTATATTGATTTCAGCTAATTTCAATATAGTCCTACATACGCTTAATATCCCTATTTCAGTGATATAAGTCGATCTATAATCAAGGAGAAAATGAAAAGACTTGATTTTCCTTGGGTTAATAGTCTCTATAGTCTCACAAAGGCTTTTAATCCCATCGTTGCTCATATTCCGGCCAGAAACCAATAGCTTAAATTCGCTTAATCCCTTTAAAAAAACATTTAAAGTTTCTTCTATAGTTTTCAATAATTTATCAGTAATCCTCAAATTACTTGCCAAAATCAAATGAAGAACCTCAATTTTCTCATCTTTTAGCCTTATATTTATTGTATTTAATATATCCATCAATTCCTCTTGATAAGCCCCTCGATCGAAATAACTTCGAAATCGATGCCATATCTCGAATCTATTGTTCGAAGATTCATTATCCTCTTCTCTCATATTGAAACCCATCACTGAATTAAAAAGAAAAGCTGGACCATGCCATAAAGTCTTTTCTCCTGGGAAACTCACTATTCTCAAATCCAGGATATTCGTGATTTTCCTCATTGTGATCAAATTCCTTATTAATATCGTGTTATTGACACCTAATTCAGCGAAGGTCTCGATATTTATTGATAAATCCTCGAGTTTCGGGAATTTCTTAAAGAAAGCCAAACATTTCTGAGCTGGGTTTTCAATAGGAAGTTCCATATATTTGAAACTATGATAATTGGTAGCGATTATAGAGATAAATTGTGAATTTATCCACCATTTCTTCAATTCTTTCGAATCTTTCTTCTTGAAAATCCCAAACAAACATGATTTCGCAGTCTTTAGTTTGTTCGAGTTCTTTTTCTCTTCAAATTTCGGCTCTTGGACCTTCTTTTTGCTTCTTGGACTAGGTGATAAAATCACTTCTCTTATATGAATATCTATGAATTCCTTTCTTATCATAGTTTTCTTTTCTTCATAAGGATTAAGACTTGGAGTTAATAAGGGAGAAGATTGATTGGAAGGGTCTGGGTTTTCAGAGATATGGTCCAGACTTTGAAGATTTATTAGGGGAGATTCTAGGGGATGATAGAAACGACTGTATTTATCGAGCTTATAGGAAAGAAGAGGAGAGGATTGAGAAGTCTCGTTCATATTTACAGGAAGGTAATTTTCCTCGTCTTCAGAAAGTTTATTCATTGGAAAATAATGGGTTTTTGATGTGAGAGCTCTTATATTTATTTATTATGAGTTTTCTTTAATTTTTCTTTAATTTTCTTTAATTTTTACTATTTTTTCAAGATTTCTTAGGAATTTCATTATTTTCTTAAGTATTTCCTTTTTTTTTTAATAATTCAAGAATTTTGTGATTTTTTTATTGACTTTCTTAATGATTTTCATAAGTGTTTTTTTATTGACTTTCTTAATGATTTTCATAAGTCTTTTTTAATGATTTTCTTAATGACTTTCTTAATGATTTTCTTTAATGATTTTCTTAATGATTTTCTTAAGATTTTCTTAATGATTTTCTTATTTTCTTTTTTGTGTTTAATTAAATAAATTTTTTTCCTAACAAAAACCTTTTCTTTTCCTTCAAAAAGGTAAAAACAATTCAATCCTGCCTTCATGATCTACAGATTTGAATTCATATTTCCTTTTTTCTAGGAATTTCTTCAAACTAGGCAATAAAACTGGGACTTTATTCTTGCTATTTTTCCCTTTTCCTGTGATGATATCATATCTCAAATGTTTCATTCCTTTGATATCTTTACTGGCACAATCCGAAACTAATCCCATGGCTAATTTATTCTTAATATACTTGATTTGATCGACCACGATTTCAATGGCTTCTTCAAGGAAAAGTCCATGTAGGTCGATTTCTCTGAAATTGCTCCTTTTTCTCAACTTTTCAAGGAAAATCACCTTCGAAGCCTTGATATATTTATTCAAAATGGCTTCTTGTTCATTGGCCAGGTTCTTGAATTTATTGGCTTCATTATAGTTCTTTAAGGTTAAACAAGTCCTTTCAGATTTCTTTAATATCATCTTTAACCTCAAATGCTTAGAAACATGAAGTCTTAAACTCGCGAAGCTTTCATTGCGTAATTCAGGGTCGATTTCCTCATTATTCAAAGAATCCTCATAAAAACAAGGAATTTCACGTTTTCTGGCTTGAAGAAGGCTCATTTGTTCCTTTTGGATCTGTTTGGTGTTATTTATAATACCTCCGGCCTTATAAGAGTCCTTGAAATATTCATTGAGGAATGATTTCGTGATATCTGGATCCTCTCCGAAATGAATATAAGCCATTTTTATATAATTAAGTCCTATGTTCGGAAATAAAAGACTAAGGCCTCGAACTTCATCTCTGGAAGTCTCCTTGAAAGTCTGGAAAAGATCATTATTATTAGGTTGAACCCATTTATTCTTAGTGTCATTAAGTTCCAAATCATTGAATTTTAATAATTCCAGCTCTTTTTGAGTTTTGATGGAATTATTGCCACCAATTTTCATCGATGAAGGCTTGAGAAAATCGAGTTCCTTAGGAAGATCAGGATTAGTTTCATTGAGACTCGGGAATTTATTGAGATATTTCGAGGAATTATATTCGAATTCGTTCTTCGGTTGTTTCCTATTGAGTTTATTCAATTCGAAGATCTTTCTTTGGATGGCAATGAAGAAATCCTCATCATTTAATAAGAATTCGTCTATGATTTCCATGTTATTTTCATTTTCGTATCTATCTTTTATTCAGAAACTTTAGCTTTTCTAATAAAAATCATTACGCGGCTTGTATCGGCATGAACCATTTCGCATTATCCTGACAAATTTTCAACATATTGTCATATTCACCTTCCGAACTAAGGTTTTTCTCTTTGAAAAACTCGAATAAATCATTACAAGTGTTGCTCAATTCAAATTGGAACTCAGGGTTTTCCTCTAGAAAGGCTGTGTTTAATATCTCCTCCTGATATTCGCTTAAATCGTTTATATAATCATCATCTGAAAAAGTCAGGCTTTTAGTTGTTGAGGAATTTTCCTTAGAACCGCTATCATTATAAAATGGCCTATTGTTGATAATATAATCTCGAGGCTCGATTGAAGGGTCCAAATATACTGTTTTGGTGGAATTGGTGTTCTTTTTCTTTGATTTTTTCGATTGTTTGGGCTCTTCGATAGGAGGCTTGGAGTATTGAGTGTACATTGGAGGGAAAGATTTAAAAATGGAGGAATTTTGATTTAATTTGTGGTATTTTGACTATAGAAATTTGTGTTTTTATATGATGATTGGAGTTATTAGTTTTTGAGGCTTTTTAGATTAAATTTTCGAATGATTATTGAAAAACTAATAAAAAGCTGGAATTTATTAAAAAATTATTAAAA
>Ga0302186_10000766_pt1 | contig 27921 bp, 24 predicted proteins | sample II_Bog_E1_2_FD_198782 | JGI IMG/M metagenome (GOLD analysis project Ga0302186, IMG submission 198782) | Peat permafrost microbial communities from Stordalen Mire near Abisko, Sweden - II_Bog_E1_1 | ecosystem: Environmental > Terrestrial > Soil > Wetlands > Peat | place: Sweden: Abisko... | reverse complement strand
AACAAACTAAATTATTTTCCATGATTTTTTTCTAAGAAAAAATCGAAAAAAAATAAATATTTTGTTTTTGTTTTTAAAGCACTAAAACTATTAAACCTCAATATAAAAATCTCAAAGATAAGATGTTCCGCTATCTCATCCTATTTTCCTTGCTTTCAATCTCCCTTTCCTCCTCCCATAAATTTTCCTTCAACTCCTCAGTCTTCCTTCTTGATGATCAACAATTCACGATCCGTTCTGGTGAAATGCATTTTGCTCGAATTCCTCCTGAATATTGGAGTCATCGTTTAAAAATGGCGAAAGCTATGGGTCTCAATACAATAGCCACCTATGTCTTTTGGAATTTCCACCAACCTTCAGAAGACACCTTTGATTTCCATAGTCCTACTCATGATTTAGCCAGATTCCTCCAAACAGCTCAAGAAGAAGGTCTTTATGTTCTTTTAAGACCAGGTCCCTATGTTTGTGCGGAATGGGATTTCGGAGGTCTTCCATATTGGTTCTTGAATTATGAGGACATAAAGGTTCGAAGCTATGATAAGAGATATTTATCATTCGTTGAGAAATATTATAAGAAACTGGCAGAAATTGTAGTTCCCTTTCAAATCACCAATGGAGGTCCTATTCTAATGGTTCAAATTGAAAATGAATATGGTTTTTATGGTAATGATAAGGCTTATTTGGACTATTTGCAGAAGCTATGGCTCGAATCAGGCATCACAGTGCCTTTCTATACTGCAGATGGTGCTGGATTATCCTTCGTAACCAATGCTCATGTTCCTGGAGCTGCAATTGGTTTGGATCCAGGCAATAATAAAGACGCTTATGCTATTGCAGATCAGGTTGATCCCAGAGTGGTGAGCTTCAGTTCGGAGACTTATCCAGGATGGTTGACACATTGGGGTGAACAATGGGCTGGCAAAAGCACTCAAGATATTTCTAATGAGATCAAGTTTATTTTAGATTATGGGAAGTCTTTCAGTCTTTATATGATTCATGGAGGAACCAATTGGGCATTTTGGGCAGGAGCCAATGATGGGGATAAAGGATATCAACCACACATCACTAGTTATGATTATGATGCTCCAGTGACTGAAAATGGAAATGCCACTGAGAAATATTTCGCTTTAAGAGAATTGATTGCGAAATATGTGATAGAACCGTTGCCAAATCCACCGGAACCCATTAAAACTATTCAAATACCAAGAGTTGATTTAGAAAACTTCACATCAATTTGGGATGGTTTTCCAATTACTTATGTCTCACAATTTCCTAAATATTTCGAGTTCTTCAATCAATTTTCTGGTGTAATAATTTACAGCACGAATTTGACAACAAAAACAGCTGGAAATTTAAAAGTAGATGGTTTGGGTGATTATGCTTTGGTTTTTGTGGATGATGAATTCATTGGAACTTTGGATAGAAGTCAAGCAATATTTGAGGTAACGATCCCTAATAAAGGCAAGAATTCCTCGAAATTGGAAATTGTGGTGGAAGGTATGGGGAGAATCAATTTCGGGAATCAAATGACAGATCGCAAAGGAATCAAAGGAAATGTTTCTTTAGATAATAATGTATTGTTTGGATGGAAAATGACTAATCTTCCTTTTGATGATAAATTCGTTGAGCAATTGAATGAAAAACCCAAGTATAAATCCTCCAATGATAACCAAAAGCAAGGTGTGATTTATAAAGGAAGATTTAATTTAGATCAGGAAATAGGAGATACTTTCATTGATGTTAGTCAATGGGAAAAAGGCATAGTTTTCGTTAATGGAAGAAACCTTGGCAGATATTGGAAAATCGGACCACAATTCAGACTTTATTGTCCAGCTAGTGTTTTACACAAAGGAGAAAATGTTATCATGATCCTGGATTTCCATTTATTAAGTCCAAGCTATATAACAGGAGAAAAGACACTAAAGTCCTGAAAATTTAATTTGCATGAAAATTTTTAAATCTTAATCATTTTTTTAAAAAATTCCTCTATTTTTTAATTTAATTGCTTTTTTCCTTTCTGTTATTATTTCTTATCGTCGGGCATAAATATCACCCTGACATTAGGACTCTTGGTGATTACATTCAAAGTTTCCAAGAATCTAATCTGCATCGCGGCCGGACTATCCAATATCTCTGAAGCCTTCCTCATAAGTTTCGCTGCATCCACATCCGCCTTGGCATTAATGATCTTACTTTCAGCCAATCTCCTTTCTTTGGCGGCCGAAGACAAGACAAATTGCACATCCTGAGCTAAATTCATATCCTTAATGAAGATATTTTCGACTTTGATGCCCCAATCATGCACATGACTATCCACATATTCCTGAATATGTAAGGCCACTTCTTCTCTTTTTTCCAATAAATCCTGCAAAACATGTTGACCACAAGTGTTTCTTAATGTGGCGAAGGTCAAATTCGAGACTGCATCATTGATATTCTGGACCTGATACGTCGATTTTCTGGAATCTATGATTCGGAAATATACACTGGTATCCAAAATCATCGTCAAATTATCCTTTGTTAGGACTGTTTGATTCACCAAATGCAAGATCTGGATCTTGGTATTGACCTTAACGATGTTTTCAGTGCATGGGTTCATATATTGTAGACCGGCTGGCACGATTTTCACGAATTTACCGAAACGTTCTAGTAGACCATCATATGATTGTTCGATTTCTTGGTATGGATATTCAATGCAACAAAAACAACAAGGCAACCATGTGCGGAAAACACCACAACAGGTGCCGCAGCTTTGCATTGTCGATTGATAACAACCGGATTCATGTTCACCTGATTCGAGAGATTGGAAATTAGGATGAGGTGGTGAGGGATGTTCTTCCATTTTGTGATTTTTGTGAGCTTTTTTTAAGTGTTTTTTTTTTTGATTTCTTTTGAGTTTTTATTTCAATATTTATTTTAAAACAAACAATTGAAATCCTTAAGAAATTAAATTATTTATTTGAAGAGTTCTTTTTCTCTTTCTCTTAAATGATTAATTCATCCTCATCGTCCAAATTGAAAACACCTTCTCTTTTTCGCTTTGATTTATCACAATCAGTTCCATGTCTTCCCCCCTCTTCATCATTTGTATCTTTGGATTCACCCCACATCCATATTCAATAAACACCTTGCTTTGAACATCAATGACTGCATTGCCTCCATTCCCCACATTCGTCAAAACGAGGTTCTGATCCTTTGAACTACAACTTATTGTAGCAATATTGCCCATGATCTCCTTTTTGGTAAGTGCCTCATTTTCATTTCCTTTATTACTATCTAAAATCAATAATTCGACTATTGGCCCTAAATTCGCAGTCAAAACACGATCACATTCACCAGTTTCAAGACTCCAGAACTTGATTTTCCCATCTTTTGCCCCAGTTACTATGGTCTTATTATCTGATAAGGTGTTCAAGGAACAGATGAAAGTGTTGTTCTTAATAGTTCGTTCGAGATAACAGCTTTCGAAGGATTTCGATCCCATGTTGTCCTTATAATTGAGTTTCCAAACGTTTAAAGTGTTATCAAGACTGGCGGAAATGAATTTGTTTTGATCTTGAGTCAATGTCAAAGCAGTTATCGAACTATTATGTCCAGCGAGCTTCTGCACTATTTTTCCTGAATAAATATTCCAAATCACGATCTCTTTATCATAAGATCCACTGATCAAAGTTTGTCCATCATTGAGACTTAATAAAGCCACCACAGCCGCATTATGTCCCATTAATCGAGTCACCATACAATCATTAAGTCTATTGAGATTCTGCAAATCCCAAACTATGATAGATCCATCTTCATGATCTGATCCACTGAATAAATAACAATTCTTGATAGATTTGGAAGAGGCTAAGGAACAAATAGAACCTTTATGACCTTCAAGCACTGCGATTCGAGATTTAGATGATAATTGCCAAAGACTTATAGTAGAATCCTTGGAACCAATTGCGACTAAATCATCAGAAACTGCTAATAAACAAAGGAGAATATCTTCATGATTAGTCTTGAAAACATGAGAAAGTTCCAGGGAAATATGAGAAGGAAGAGTTGAAACTTTACAATTGAGATGATCTGAGGATATTGAAAGACATTGCGTGAGGTTATCAAAGGTTTTCTGGAGTTTTTGAGGTTTCGAGAAGGGGGTGGGTTTTGTATAGAGGTTATTGCTTAGAGATTGGAATTTGTTCTCATAAGTCTTGAGATCTTCTTGAAAGCCTCCTCCTCCTTTGATTGGAGGCTCATTTAATAAGTTATTATTATTCGTCATATAATTATTATTATTGAGAGTGTTGATATTATTAGTGTTGAAATTGGATCCCGATAAAGGGAAAGGACTTGCGAATAAAGGGTTATTGGTATTAGAAGAAGGCATAGTATTGCCAGGAGGACTCATGAAATTAGTGCCTGATAACATAGCGTTTTCATTAAAGAAATATTCAGTTTTCTGAGAAGGAGCCTCGATTTTCGGCAAAAGACTCTTCACGAAATCATTGACATTTTGCATTCTTTTAGAGAAACTCGTGGTCATTGAATTCTTGATTTCCTTGAGAAATTGTCCATAGGCTTCACCATTATAATAATTGGGCACTTGGGTGGATAATTGAAGCAATTCCTTAGATAAATTCACTATTTGGGCTAATTTTTCCCTTTGAAGCGCAGTGATATAATTGAACATTTTGGACATTTGGTTCTGATATCGAAGATCTTCTAATTCTCTGATGAGGTTGGAATTGGAGGCATTGGTCAAATCCAAATTGAAATTGGGATGGATTTTCTTCAATGGCAAATCGAGTTTCATGTTTTTGAATTCGATGAGCAAATCCTTCAAATGTCCATATTTCGAAATATAATTCTTATAATGAAGATCAATGTTTTCTTGCAATTTATTCTTATTTTCATCGAAAATGTTCATCACATCCTTCATCATGATATCCATATCTGAATCCAATTTCGCCTTTTCCTTTTCCACGTTTTCTCTGAAACTCGCTAAATTATTATCTTCTTCCCCTAATAAAAACAAACAATCTTCAGGCAAAAAATCCTCATCATAATGCATCATTTCCGCCTGCACATTCAATACATTCTTCTTATAATTACCTAAGAGAGAAGAACCATTATTCAAATTTATCTGACTAAATTGTCCAGCATTGGATTTCATGATATTCTGTAAAGAATTGCTCGCATTATTAGTATTATTCTGAGGCAGATATTTCGAGATCAACGGTCGTCCATTAGTTCCTAATTCTGGATGATTTTCTCTGGAACGCATCACAGATCCACCATCGAAATTCGCAGTTTGAGTGCTCATATTAGGATCTTTGAGGAAACTATTGGGAGGGAAAAACATCGGTTGATCGTTTTCTTTTTGAGATTTTAAAGGGAATTCCGAAAACTTCGATTTCGTGTAATCGTTTTGGGATTTCGATTCCATGCCGAATTTGGCTTGATTTTGGAGGTTTTCGCCTGGATATTTCATTGAGAAATCATGGGTTTTCAAGGATTGCAAATTGCTGGCAGTTGTGGTTTTCAAGGAATAGGTTTCGCTTTTATCTTCAGGCGTTAAAGAAGTTCTTCGGTTATTTTGGCTAGTTTCTTTGAAATTCGTGGGTTTTTGATAAGTGAATGAGGAATTCGCGTTTTGATAAGCAGAAACGTTGCTTTTCAGTTCAGGAATACCAGAATTGAGGTTTTTAGCGAAATTTGAAGTCGACATGAGGTTTTTTTGAATTTTAATTATAAAATCGTTAGATTTCAAAGCTTTTTAGTTCTTTTTATATTAGAAAAATATTGTTAATGTTTCGCGTTTTGCGATCCAATTGAGAAAAATGGCACATTTCTTCTTTCCTGGTCTTTTTGTTCTTCGAGATCTTCCATTTTAGGGCTTTTTGGCATCGATATTTTAAAGGTATTGAGAAAAGACCCTGGATTTCCCCATTGGTTATTAATAGGAGGCTTGTTTTCTATTGAAAAAGTGTTGAAATCCAGGTTTTCTTCAAGATATTCGCTTTTAGGCTTCGAAGAAGCCTTGATATAATCTCCCCATTCATTAGAAGAATCCATTAAAGGCTGTTTATTCGGGTTTTTAATTGATTTCTTAGTAATATTAGAGGTTTTCTTGGCTTTTTGTTCATAAGCAGGGTTATTTGACTTAGAAACCTCGATTTTGCTTAGAAATTCATTTGGAATCTCGAGTTTCCCTGTTTTCTTATGATTTTCCATGATATCATCGAGTTCAAAAGCCGAAATCCGATCTTCAGGATTCGATATTAGCATAAGACTTAATAAAATGAGGATTTCCTTTGAATATTTATGCATTTTTGGGATATTATAAGCGCAATTTATTATGGCTAATTTCGAGGCTTCTTCAAAAGGATGTCTATAGAAAAGCAAGATATATAATATACAGCCAAGCATCCAAATATCGACTTTTTCATTAACTGCATATTTCAAATATAATTCTATCATTTCGGGCGGACGATACATTAAAGTCGTGTTTTTCTCATATATTTCCTCATATTGATAGAAGTCTTTCCTTTGGATTTCTCTAGAAAAAAGCTAGTTTTCTAATGATTTTAAAGGAAAATTATACTTGAAATTAGTCCTGGAAGTACTACAAGACCCGAAATCGCATATTTTGAATATATTATCATTTATTAAGACGTTTTCTAACTTAAGGTCTCTATGGGCTATAGGTGGATCCTGCGAATGGAGATGTATTAAAGCTCTTTTTAATGAATTATTATAAAAAGATGAGATTTTCTTAATGAAATACTTGATTATTTGAGAAAATATCGATAAAACCAATCTTTCATCCAAAGGATTATCCTTTCTCTTCAATATATATGATAATAAAGAGCCTTCTTTGCATAATTCAAACAAAAGAATCGCCATTTTCGTCTGATTATCCTCAAAAGTCATAATAATTCCATCATAAAACCTCACAATATGTTGATTTTCAGGTAAATTCCTTAAAACTCCGATTTCCTTTTCTGCTAAAGCCAGGCCTTCTGGACTCTAAAAAATGTGTTTTTCTTTTGAATTTCGATTTAAATATAGAAAATACCTGAATAAGCATTTTCTTCACAGCGAATTTCTTCTTAGTAACGATATCATGGCCTTCCCAGACATATCCATAGCCTCCTTCACTAATAAGTCTTTCTTCTTGGATGATATGAGATCCAATCTTATATTTCTGAGGAATTTGAGGATTGGAAACCACAGTGGAAGATCCACATAAGTTGAGTTTATTGAGGAAATTCGATATCGATTTCATCATAATTTAAAAGAAAAATCAAATATTTTTTCTGATGTTTTTCTTTTATTCTTTAAAAGATTCCATTGCTTTGACTCCTGAGGAATTAAAGGACGAACAGGCCAATATATGCAGGAAATTAGAACTCAAATTCCTCTTTAAATTCATTGAAAAAGAAGGACTTTGCGTCTTGATTCTCGAATATAAAGTCCTTGATTCCACAGTCCTTCATATCGAAGGCGATGTGCAAATTCAGGTCTTTTTCTTGAGAAAAATAAATGGAAAACCGAGGTTTTAGGTCTTTATTAGTCTGGTCTTATTTAAGATCTATGAAAATGAGGTGTTTATTGGGACTATTGTTGAAAATACCAGAGATGGGATTTCAGGTCTTTTAATCTTTTTCACGATTTTGGAGGCTTTTTCTCTATAGTAAATTTAAAGGATTTAGTCCAAGTCTTTGTTCCTGGAGTCTTATTGAATAATCCAGCTTATTAGTAAGGAAAAACAGGAGTTTTGACTATATTTTTCAATAGTGATGAAGCCGAAAAGCTCTGGGTTTGGAAATGTGCCGAAAAGTCTCTTTTTTATTATGAAAACGGCAGAGAAATCAGGCTAAAAGGCTATAAATTCCGCGATTTTGACTTAAAAAATGAAGATAAAATCGAGATAATGGGCAATAATGAAGCTTTAATAGAGGCGAAAAGTCCAAAAACCTTTTTCTTTATAGTAAAAAAAGACCGAGGAATATCAATAATAATAGATTAATTTTCTTAGGGGAAAGCCAATGAAGATGGATTAGGTCCTTTAACAGGCTGGTCTAATTTGGAATGAAAATAAAGAATGAGGATTTCTAAGGTTTTAGGGCTATTTTCTTACGACAATCACAATATTTAACAGGAAAGCCTTTTCTTAATAAAAATAGACATTGCGGACAATAGGATTTCTTGGTTTTCAGGCCTTTTGGCTTCGTTTTCTCCTTATTTTCTTTGTTTTCCTTATTTTTCTTCAAGTTTTTTGGGTTTTCGCTAAGATTTCTTTGGACTTTTTCCTTGATTTTCCTGACTGCGAGTCTAAAATCCCATTTTTATAGAGAAAAGTCTATATAAATTACTTCATTTTGCTTTCAGCCAGATAATCTTTATAGATTTCTTGAGGATCGCGGTTTTTATTAAGGAAATCCTCAGTTTTTTCCTTAATAGGGTCTTTCAGTCTAGTCTTTAAATAGGAATTCGTGAAAACTATTGGCTTTTTCTCATCTTTTTTCATTAAATATTCCTTCCTTTTCGGCTTCGAATAAAAATAGGCTTTGGACTTTAAAAACCTCGGTTTTTCTTCAATAAGAAGACTTCTTTTCCTTGATAAGATGTCAAAATCCTCATTTCCTGTTAAAGTCTCTAAGGTTTCTCTAAAAGACCTTTCTAAGCCCTTGATTTTGATGTTTAAACGGGTTAATTTCTCTTTGATTTCAAGCTTTTCAATATCTTTATATTTCTGCTCTAATGAAACCCAACTTCCCTGCATTTTCAGGTCTTTTTCCTTGATAATTTCAAATAAATTTCCAGTTTTTTTTTTTCTAATTAAAATCCTTTTTTTCCTTTAATTAAAAAAACAAGGCTCGATTTTTAATGGACCAAAAAAACCCCAAAACATCTGAAAATCCTCAGAAAAAGGACTTTTCGGAGCAATTATATACCCCTTTCGGGAGTAAAAAAGACAATGAAAAGCTCATGCAAAATCTATTAGAAGAACTTCATATTTCTAATGAGAAATATAATGAAAAATCCATGAAAATCCTAATAGATCGCGAAATTAAATCTCGAAAAGCCTCGAATTCTTATCAAAAAGCCTCAGAATCTCAAAAAGACATCCCTATAGATGGAGATTTGGTCTCAGGATCGAGGCTTTTCATGCAAAATTGCATGTCTTGTCATAATTTAGAGATGAATAATAAAGGATATAAGACCACAGGACCCGCTTTAGGCTTAATATATGGGAAAAAGGCTGGAAGTGATCCTTATTTTGATTATTCTGAAGGACTTTTAAAGGCGAATTTCGCTTGGAGTGAAAAAAGGCTTTTTGATTTCATGAAAGAACCCAAAAATATGATAAAAGATGTGAGATGTGAAGTCGCTATTGAAAATAAAGCCGAAAGAGCTGATTTGACGAAATTCCTGAAGAAATTTACTAAGGAATTACATAAAAATCTCAGAGTCAAAGCTAATCAACTTTATGGCAAAGATTATGTGGATTCCCAAATCAACACTAGGAAAAGCCTTCATGAATTGGAACTTAAGCGAAATAAAGAGAAATTTAATAACGAAAACTAAATAAAAGTTCTATGTTTTTACAAAATTTCAGGGTTTTTTTGCTTTTTAAATTAAAAACGCGAAAAGTCCTTTTTTCCTCATAAAAATTGCAAGTCTTTTTTCGGGGTTTTCAATTCTATGGTATTTTGCTGATAATTGACTTCTCCTGCCTTTTCTAGCGAAAAGCCCTGATCGCTGGAACTAGCCTTTATGATATCTAGAGCTATTCCTTTGAATTCTCGATAAGCCTGGAATGCGAAATAGATGGAAATCACATAAAGGCTGAAACTAAGGCCAGAATCTATGAGAATTATCATATTTTTCAAGTCAAGACTCAATAAAACCACGTTTTGTTGGATCAAATAGCCGAGAATATCGAGGATATTCACTATATTCATGAGACAAAAGAAGATATAGATCACACAATTGCAATAATTCAATTGATTATAAGCGACATGCAGATAAATGCAACCTATTAGTTCCATGAGGAAACTCCATATCGAAAAAAGGACCTTTGGAAAACATACAAACAAGTTGATAAAGAACAGATATTTGAGGATTTTCACTAAAAACTGGGATTTTGGGGTTGGCGGAGGCACGGAATCCCCTGGAAAACAGAACATTTTCCTAAGGAAATTTAATTTTGATCTGAAAATTTATTAAAAAACAGTTTATTTTCAAAAAAAGTCCTTTTTTCTCAAAAAAATTTAATTTTGATCTGAAAATTAATTAAAAAACAGTTTATTTTCAAAAAAAGTCCTTTTTTTTCAAAAAGAACTCAACTCAAAAAGCTCATTTTTAATTAATTATTTCCATTATTTTTATACTCATAAATGAGGTTTCATTGCCTTTAATAAGCTTTGAACAGCCTAAAGACACTTTAAACCATTTATCCAAATGTGGGAAATAGCTCGAAACTATCAATTTCTCAGGATCAAGAACTTCGATTTCAGTAGTTGCCCATCTAGGGTTGATAAAGCCAATATCTGCGATATGAATAAATCCTCGACCATATTTAAAGTCCTCATTCATAATAACTTTCCAGGTCATTTTCCCTGCTGGGACATTAATATCTCCTGTGATTTTCACTGCGAAAAGCTCAAAACCTCTATTATAGATCCTTAAAGTCTCAAGACCATGGGAAGAATAATCACCAATCCAAAGTCCTGATAAATTTGAGGACTTCAGCTTGAGAGAAACGTAATATTGATATCGAAATTGAAGGAAATCGAGCGATTTTCCTGATAAAAATGAAGAAATCGAAGAAATCTCCTCTAAAGAAGCTCGTTTTAGCTTATAATCAGGGGGATAATCTAATGAACTCTCTAAAGGCATGAATTTGATTGAAAGATTTGAAACTGAAAGTAGAGATTGGTCTTTTATGGGATTTGTCAAGAAAAAGAAGAGGAAATCTCGCAATAACAACGATTTCCATAATGTTTTTGAAGTGAAAAGCTCAAAAAAGGCTTTATTCGAGGTTAAGACCTTATAAATATCAGGGAAATCAAGGAAAATCAATATAGATTCTAATAGATATCTGGGTAAAGATGCGAAAGAAGCCATTTCTAAGGGAATTAATGAATTTTTCTAATATTTATTGATATTATATTAAAAATCCGAATTTCTCCTTATATTTGTTTAATTCAATTCTTATTTCCGAAAGCTCGCCCATCATTTCATTAGTGGATTTCTTCAATACAGTGTTTTCCATTTTCATGGTCTTAAATTCGATCATGAGATTATCCTCAGGAAATAGTGTTTCTTCATAAATCTTATAATGATCTTCAGATTCTAAAGAATTCCTCAGGAAATGTTCTTTCCAAAGCCTCATGATTTTAATAGAACTCATAGGCATGGTTTCTATTTGATCTAATTCCTTTGGAGTTTTAAAGAAAGGGTTCAGATATTTCTCACGAGTCGATAATAAATAAGACCATAAGGAAATTGTGCTTTCTTTGAAATTGCATTTGTTTTCTCTTTCCTTTAAATCATTTAATATGGAAATTTATTAGATTTTATTATTTATTAGGCTTTTTTCTAGGAAATACGATAATCGTGTCCATGAGAAAAGTCCCGAAATAACACGAATATAGATAATAAGCGATATCATTGAGAAGTCTTGTTGTGAATTCGAAACTCAATGGATATTGATGGAAGATCTGATGGACACAATCAAGGAATTGTAAGAAAATAGGCGATTTTTGATCATCAGGTGAATTTTTCGCTTTTTTTATATAAAAATAACTATAAATATCAGGATTTCTTAATAAAAATCACCATGTCCACATCTAGTCGCGAATTGATGACCGAAAGCCACCCATTCCTTTTCAATTAACACGAAAAAGCCCTCAATAGTTCGATAATAAGGATCCAACACTAATTGTGTCAAAGCTGATAATTGGCTAGTTCTATCCCATCCATCACTACAATGCAATATAACAGTAATTCCATCCTTTTTTATTGAATAATTCTCGATTTTAGATTTTAGAAAAAAAAAAAAAAAAAACCTTTAAACATTGAACCATTTCAGCCGTTCCCTTTAAAATCAAAGAAATACAATTCAACCAAGGGAAAAAATCAGGCTTTTCATCACCGGAATCCTTGATTTTCCTATAGGCGTCTCTGACCTTATGAATATTCGGGATTTCAAGAAACACGAGTTCTGTGTTTTTATAAGAATTGATATCTTCATATCCTTTGCCATTGACTTTATTGGCTACTGCGTTCATATAAGGTCTTGCATCGAAGATCTTCACATTCCCCATATTATTGAGGCTATCTTCACCTATAGCTCTCACTAATGCCTCATCTTCAAGACTTCGATTTGAATATAATCCAGGTTTGCATTGAGAACATCGCCAAAGGCCCACTTTTTTCGATGTTTTATTGATAGAAAAGCCAAAACAAAGCACTGGAAGTCTTTCTCTTGACCTGAAATTCGCTGATCTTATGAGGAAATCATTAATAATTCGTGAAGGAACTATTAATTTCTCTGGATAAGTAGAACAAACCTTCCCATTGCTATTATCGAGGATCTTATATTGGAAATCCTTGGGATCGCCTTCATTTTCATAGATTTGAAGGCCTTGACGAGCGAATTCGCGATCTAAGGAAAAAAGCTCCCAACCTTTAAATTCAAAATCGAGCTTTTTCAAGGTTTTCGCGAATTGCAAAGCATAAAGTTCGACGAAACTGGGATTTATTGAGTTTTGAAGGAAATAATAGATGGCTTCTTGTGATTTCAAGGTCAATTCCTCATCCATGATGAATTTTATCTTGATTTCTCTATAATCTTTAGTCAAAATCTCGAAAAGCGCCAAGGGAGGATTGACCTTTTTATCGAGATTTCGTTTCAAAGTCTCGATATACATATAAGGAATCTCTAAAAAGTCGTTTCTCAGTTTCAAACATCTCAAGAACTTCTCATTTATTGGGTGTATCCATAATCTATAATTCGTGAGAAGAATCAATGAATTACATTTGTTATTAGAAATCAAGACTTCAGCATCAAATTGCTCATTTATATATTCGCCTGGTAAAATCTCATGATTATTCATCCCAAAACTCAATAATTCCTCTTGATCCGCCTTCAAATCGCGATTTTGAAAAGCCTTCATTCGTGTCTTCAGGTCATCAATGCAAAAATCCTGAGTCGAATCCAAAGAATCCGAGGATTTCTCGATTTTCTGTTTCGAAGGCTTTTCGATAATGGGCTTTTTGGAAAGGTCTAATCCCAAGGTTTTATTCATTTGTTCGAAATTCAAGACTCGAGGCTCGATTTTATACTCTACTTTCTTATTAATGACGAACTTCTCTTTATTCGTGTCCATTTTTTATTAATGAAATAAAAAAATCTAATAAAAAAATGAATAATTTAAACAATAATAACAATAATTCGACGATTTTCAATGCAAATGATGTTTTCGAGCTGCTTTTATTAGGAACTCTTTATCTTTTCAAGACCTCATTAGAAAATTCTTTCGAAAGGCAATATTCGCATTTGGCTCAATTTCAAGCTTCTTCGATCTTTACTCCAGAATCCTTGATTCTTGCGGAAAAAGCCCTAATCAAGAAAAGCCCTATTATTGTTGAAGGAATCGTGGATTCTGAGAAGCCCATTTATTATAAAATCAAGGATTTCTCATTAATATCGAATAAGGTCTTTTCATTAGTGAGTCTTTATAAAATCAAAGCTCCTATATATTTCTCTATATTTGATCTTTCCAGCCAGGATTATTATAAGGAAGCGAATAAAAAGCCTGAATTATCGAGAAATGGCAATAATCCACCAAAGATTAGAAAAAACCAGGTTTTTTGGCTCAAAGATTATCAAAATCCTCGAATAAAAGCCTATATTCATAATAATCCCTTAGATGATAAATTAAGTCTTGATTTTCTCTCATTGAAGAAAAAATATGAAAAGCTTACTTTCAATAGATTTTTTCGATTAGAGGAATATGGGAAAATTAGCAAGGTTTTGGGTGTGAAAAGTGGGGTTTTTATGGGAGTTTATGGTGAATTTATTGAGGAAAAAGGTGTTTATTCCTGTTATAAGCCAATTAAATTCTTCAGAAGTAGGAAATTAGTCATTGAGAAGATGAATGAAGAATTAAGAGGACCAAAATTGATAAAAGAAGTGGTTTCTTTGGCTTGGTATGCAGGAATTGGAGTTTGGGGTTTTAAGAAAGGATGGGAATTGGCTCGATTATATATGAATAATTAGAGGATTTAATGTATATTTTCAAAGGATTCGTGAAAAAACTGTTAATAAGTCTTGTTCTGAAAAAAGCTCTAATTCAATTATCTCGATATTATCAAAAGACCTCGTTTCCTTTTTAAGTTTATCGAGAATTTCCAAGTTTTGGCTTGATATTATATAGGAAAATGAATGAAAATGTCTAATAAAATCGTTATATTCATAATAAGGAGGATTTCCATTATCAGATCTTAAAGATCTCAATAGACCATCATCATTAGTAATTATCATCTTAAAATCTGTATAAATTCCCGATTTCAAGATATATTCGCTTATTTCTCTAGGCTTTTCTATATTCGAACAATCTAAAAAAAGAGCGTTTATAAGACCTGAAAACTTCTTAGCGATTTCATTATCGATTCCTATTAAAACCACTCTTTTTATATAAAAATTCCTCACGATTCTATGCATAAAATTCAAATATTTCAAAGGCTCCTTTCTAATCCTTGTCCCTGAAATCGGGACTTTTATTCTCTCAATATCCACAACTTGATGTTTTACATTTTTTCCCATATATTTCGATAGATAAAAGCAAAAAGGATCTCCATATTTTTCTGAGGTGAAAACCGCTTGAATCAAAGGCTTTTTCCCTTTAAAAACCGGTTTCAACCAATTAATGCATAATTTAGCCCATAAATCACTATCATCTTGATCATAAATATCATCTATCAATTGAATTGAATGAAAACTCTTGGATTTCCCATGAATTTCCTTTATATATTCTAATCGAATATCGCCTGAAGGACGTTCTTCAGGCCTTTGACAAACTATTATCGCGAGTTTATGACAATTATTCAAGGCAGTTTCAATTAAATAGTTATGGCCTTGATGCGGAGGATAGAATTTACCTATAATTAATGCTCTATCATAAGGCTTTTTCACAGTTTTCTTGCTAAAAATAAGGAAATATAGGAAGATCGAGATAAATAATGAGAAAATGATAAAAAACAGCATTTTTTTCTTATAAAAAGATTATTTTTTATTTTATAGCAGAAATTTTATTCAGAAGGTCCTTATAAATCTGGCTTTGTGGGGGACGATCCATTTTCAAAGCCAAAATCGCTATTTCCTTTATATTTTCTTTGATTTCCTCATTTTTCTCCTTATTTTTCTCGATGAAATCGAGATATTCATTATAAGTCCTTTCTCCTATTTCCCTCCATAATTCAAATCCTCCATTTCCCAAATAAAAGCATTCATGAGCTTTTATTCTAAAATCGCGATTTTCGGTTTTTCCGCTTTGGATTTCCTTTAAAGCTTCTTCTAGATATCGAGAGAATCTTTTCCTTAAATTTACCCATAATTTCAAGAAATCGCCAGGATCTTTTCTTTGCTTAAGGATCCATGCGAAATTCATTAAATCCTGTGAATTCATAGTAAATATCAAGGCTTCTTTCTCTTCAAAGCCTCGAAATACTTGATCCCAGAATAAAGTCGTATTATCAATATCGGACTTATTCATTCTATTATAAGCCCAAAGCACATTATAAAGATCTCGGGAAGGACCTTTCTGTAATTCTGAAAAGACCCATTTTTCTAAATATTGCGAAATCAAAGGGTTTTCTAAGGATTTCGAGGCTTTTGCGAAAGCCCAACAAATATTCGCGAAATATCGAGGTTTTATATTTTGGAGATTTAAAGAAACGAGATTCTCAAATTCATGAAATAGTTCTTTTGAGCCTTGGCCGGCCTTTCCGAATGAATATATTAGACTCGTTATATATTCGATATCCTTTAAATTCATTGTTAAGATTCGAGCTTCTAGATTTTTCCATAATTCGAGGTTTTTTAAACTATTTCGCTTAGATAAAGCCCAAATCGCTATAGAAAGCTCTTTTTCCTCTAAATTCTTGAGATTTTTCTCAAGGAAAAGCTCCTGAAAAGCCCAAAATTGCTCAGAGCCTTTATTGGCTTTCGCGAAACTATGGATTATCGTGATTTCTTCACGGATATTGAATGGAGTATTATTATTCAGGACTTTTCGTTCTAATTCATCGAAAAGATTGATATTTTCTGATGCGATTTTCGCAAAGGCCCAGGAAACATTCACGAAATCTTGTTGATTCATGGAATTTTTATGGAAATCGTAGATTTTGAGGAATTTTTCCTTGGTGATTTGATCTGGCAATTGTGAGACTTTCTTAGAATATGAATAAATGAGAAGAGCTGAGGTTTTTGGGGTTAGAAATGAAGGGTTTTCAAGAAATTTGCTTTCTTTTAATCGCGATAAAAACACAGATTCATTGCGTTCATGGAAAAGACTCCAGAAATCAGGGTTTTTTCCCTTGATTTTTAAGAATTTATAGTTTTTTTTCATTTAATCCTATTTAAAGTTGAGTCTTTAGACTATTAAATAATGATAATGGCTCTTTCGAAAGAGTCTCAAAAGTCCCTGATTCTTTGATTTGGCCTTTTTCTAACACATGAATTCGATCGAAAAAGTCCAGGTTTTCCAATCGATGACTTATCAATAATAAAGTCTTATTTTGGCAGATTTTCCTTAGAAGATTCATGATTCTTTGATCTAATTTCTCATCGAGATTCGAAGTGGCTTCATCTAATAAAATAACAGGCTTTTCGGTTAAGACGTTTTGAAGGAAATTGACCATTTGTTTTTCTCCATTCGATAGATTTCCGCCTTCTTTTTCAACCATGAAATCGAGGCTTTTCCCAATGAAAACATCCTCGATTTCATAATCTCTTAAAATATCCTCGATTTCTTTCGCTTTAAATCGATTGTTAGGATCGAAATTTTCCTTTAAAGTTCCTTTGAAAAGAAAACCGTTTTGAGGGATCATTGCTATTGAATTTCTCAATTCTTTGGCTTCAAATAAAGCGAGATCTTTATCTTGATATAAGATTTGTCCATTGTGATAAGGATAGAATTTGAATAAAAGGCTGAAAATCGACGATTTCCCAGAACCAGTTCGACCGCAAAAAGCCACTTTTTCTCCTTTTTTTATCGAAAAAGAGATGTTTTCTAGAGAAAAGGTTGGGGTTTCCCCATATTTCAAATAAACTCCATTGAAAGTTATTAAAGAAGAAGAAAAAGAGTCTTTGGTTTGGTTTTTCTTTGATTCTATTGAATAAATTAAGGGTTTTTTGCTTGCAATTTCAAGAGCCGTCAATCTTTGAAGACTGATTAATTCAGTTTCTAATGAAATTGTGCAACAAATGGCGTCTATTAAATGTCTTGAAAGAAGCAATGAATATGAAAGTGCTATTCCTAGGGCTTTTGGATGATAAGGCATGTTTTGAAAAGCGAAATAAAGCAAAGAAAACAAAAGAATGCTTGATGATGCCGATAAAGTCAATAAAGAAGTCTGGACAACAATATTTCGATGTGAGATTTGGCTTTTTGAGCATTCCAATAGAAAATCCTTAAGTGTTTTCATCGCTTTTTTCAGGAAAAAGCCTTGTTTTTGGAAGGCACGAATCATGATAAGTCCCCTATAAATTTATTAAGAAAATCGAAGTTAATTCATTATATAAATAAATAAATACTGTGAAAGTTCCATTATTTCATTTAATAAACGGGCTTCTTTGGCTTTCATATTTTGATTTTGGATTTTATTGTTTTTGCTATAATTTTGATAATATTTAAAGGCTTTATTCGCGATAATCCAACATAAAGCGATCAACATAGGAAATTCATAGGAAATCACTGCGAAAATTCCTATGATATTAATCATAGTAGAAGCCCAACCATTTACATTTTCAGGTAAACCACAATCAATAGAATCAATATCTCGAGTTAAATAATTGATTAGTTCTCCTGGTTGATATTTCTCGAAAAATTCCATATTTGCGTTCAACATCATTTTCAAAATTTCCTTGAAGAAAATCTGAGAAACTTTCAACACTCCGAAACAATAAAAAAGGCCTCTTGCGATTGTTAAAATCATATAAATTATAGCCAAATTATAAGAATTTTCGTTTTTCGCTTGGGATTGTGGCGAAGTGAGGATATTATTGAAGAAGATTTCTGAATAATGTTTGGCTGCTTGTTGGATCAATGAAATTAGCAGAATTAATAAAAAGGTTTTTGTGCCCAAAGTTTGCAGATATTTTCTAATGCCAATCCAAGCGAAAGGTTGAATATATTCTAATGTTTTCTCTTTGTTTTTATCGTTTTCTAAGCTTTCATTGTTCAAAACCAATGCCTTCATATTTTCTTCATTATTTTCTTCTTGAAAAACCATATTTTTCAATATTTTCTTCTCGAAATTAATGAGCGAACCTCCTTTTAATTCAAAGGCTTTATGAGCCCAGGCTAAATATTTTTCTTGTGAAGTGATGAAAAGCACAGTTTTCCCTTGCGAAATAAGTCCTTTCATGACGTATTCTTTGAAGATTTCTTGAGCGACTTTTTCATCTAATGAGCTAAAAACATCATCTAATAAATATAATTCTTTTTCTTGATAAAGTGCTCTACAAAGAGAAACTCTTTGTCTTTGTCCTCCACTCAATTTATTGCCATTCAAACCTAAATTGAACCCTTTTTCTTTCACTTGGATTTCTTCTAATAAAGAACAACAATTTAAGCAATTCCGATATTTTTCCTCATTAAAAGTCTCATCCAAAACGATGTTTTCCTGGAAACTACTGTCTATTAACCAAGTGTCTTGTGAAACATAAGCTAATTTATCCTTATTTACATAGATATATCCATTTTTCGCTGTTAATTCACCTAAAATTAGCCTTAATAAGGTGGTTTTCCCTGAACCATTGGCACCATAAATCATTATTAATTCGCCTTTTCTCATAGAAAGAGCCTTAATATTTAATCCCTGCATTTCATTAGACCATTGAAATTCTAAGTTCCTGATTTCAAGAATCGTATCTGGGTTTTTCATTGAAAAATCCTCTTTTTTTTGTGTTTCTTTCGCTTTGAAATGGCTTTGTAATCTCATATAAGGGAAAATGCAACCAATAGCGTTACCGATATTCCATGGAAAAGCTGTTATAGGATAAACTAATTGATTAATAAGAACCAATGATGAATATAAATCCATTTTTAATTGCGTTCCCTCAAGCCAAACACTCAAAACCAACATAATTATAAATCCAATGGATCGAATCAACGAATTAAAGAACGCATCAATTATTCTAATCATTCGAATATTAGAAAACTCCTCTTTTCGGGTCTTCAAGATTTTCCCCTCGAAAATGTCCTCCCAACAAAGAGTCTTGATTGCTCGAATTCCTTGAAACACTTCCTGAAGAACCCAAACTCTTTTATCTCTTGCCCAATGACCTTTCAAACCGAAAATCTGGCTTATTCCCACTATGGAGATATTGCCGATCATCAAAATCGAGATAAGCCAAAATAAACCACTGAAGGAAAAGTTTAGATTGGAGATTTGATTATATAGATAACAAACTCCTATACAAAGTTCCCCAAGAATTCCAAAGGTTTCTATAAAAGAACGAAGTCCACTTTCAAGCCGTTGGACATCTTGAGTGATTACGTTGATGATATTAGGAGATGATGAGGATTTCTGATCGTTTTTGGCAAGAACTTGAATTCTAAAGGATTTGTCTAATAATAGAAAGTTAAGCCAAAGCTTCAAACGTAGGAAAAAGGAATATTTATAGGTTTCGATCAACTCTCCAATGAAACCTTTGAAAAAAATACTCAAATAAATTATTGAAGAAAACATTCAAATTTACATTGAAAATAAAGCAAAAAGACAATGAATAGACAATGATAATAAACCCACATATTATCAATATCAGTGGATGAGAATTGAGATAAACGACTGAGATAGGCGTCTGTGAAAAAAGATGGCAGAAAACCGAGAATCACTGAGAAGATTCTCAAAATTATGAGGATAATAAAGGAAAAAAGGAATTCAGGGGAAAGCAAAAGCCTCCATAAAACAATATTTCGATGAGAAGAATGGTAGGAAAGGATTCGAGGAAGTGCAGAATCGAGAAGGGAGGAAAAATGGAGCTCCTTTTTATCAGAATTCATAATATATTTTGTTTTTATATTTCAAATAATGTTATAAATTTGGGTGGGGTTTTCTCACTAAATTTTATTTATGATAAAATCTCTCATTATTTCTTTGTTTTTCGTTATAGTGGTGACGAAATGTCGTAAATTCTCATTCAATTCTTCTGATTTCCTTCTTGATGATCAACAATTCACGATCCGTTCTGGTGAAATGCATTTTGCTCGAATTCCTCCTGAATATTGGAGTCATCATTTAAAAATGGCGAAAGCTATGGGTCCCAATACAATAGCCACCTATGTCTTTTGGAATTTCCACCAACCTACAGAAGATACCTTTGATTTTCCATAGTCCTACTCATGATTTAGCCAGATTCCTTCAAACAGCCCAAGAAGAAGGTCTTTATGTTCTTTTAAGGCCAGGGCCTTTTGTTGGTGGGGAATGGGATTTCGGAGGTTCCCTATTGGTTTTTAAAATATGATGACATCAAAGTTCGAAGCTATAAGAAATATTTATCATATGTTGAAAATTATTTCAAAAGATTGAGTGAGATCATAGTGCCATATCAAATCACAGCAGGAGGTCCGATAATCATGGTTCAAATAGAAAACGAATTTGGGTTTTATGGAAATGATCATTCTTATTTGGACTATTTAAAGAAATTATGGGTCGAATTAGGGATACAGGTTCCCTTTTATACGGCAGATAACCCATGGATTATTTATGTGGCAGATAGACATTTGGATGGTGCGGCAATAGGGTTGGATGCTGGAAATAGTAGACTTACTTATGCCGCGGCTTATTTAGTTGATCATTCGGTCGTAAGCTTCAGTTCGGAGACTTATCCAGGATGGTTGACACATTGGGGTGAAAAATGGGCTGGCAAAAGAACTCAAGATATTTGTATTGAGATCAAATTTATTTTAGATTATGGGAAGTCTTTCAGTCTTTATATGATTCATGGAGGAACCAATTGGGCATTTTGGGCAGGAGCTAATGATGGGGATAAAGGATATCAACCACACATCACTAGTTATGATTATGATGCTCCAGTGACTGAAAATGGAAATGCCACTGAGAAATATTTCGCTTTAAGAGAATTGATTGCGAAATATGTGACATACCGTTGCCAAATCCACCGGAACCCATTAAAACTATTCAAATACCAAGAGTTGATTTAGAAAACTTCACATCAATTTGGGATGGTTTCCCAATTACTTATGTCTCACAATTTCCTAAATATTTCGAGTTCTTCGATCAATTCTCTGGTGTTATAATTTACAGCACGAATTTGACAACAAAAACAGCTGGAAATTTAAAAGTGGATGGTTTGGGTGATTATGCCATGGTTTTTGTGGATGATGAATTCATTGGAACTTTGGATAGAAGCCAAGCGATATTTGAGATCGCCATCCCTGATAAAGGTAAAAATTTATCGAAATTGGAAATTGTGGTCGAAGGCATGGGGAGAATCAATTTCGGGAGCCAAATGACAGATTGTAAAGGAATCAAAGGAAATGTTTCTTTAGATAATAATGTATTGGTTGGATGGACAATGATAATCTTCCTTTTGATGATAAATTCGTTGAGTAATTGAATGAAAAACCCCACTCCTTCAATGATAACCAAAAGCAAGGCATGATTTATAAAGGAAGATTTAATTTAGATCAGGAAATAGGAGATACTTTCATTGATGTTAGTCAATGGGAAAAAGGCATAGTTTTTGTTAATGGAAGAAACCTTGGCAGATATTGGAAAATCGGACCACAATTCAGACTTTATTGCCCTGCGAGTGTTTTAAGCAAAGGTGAAAATGTTATCATGATCATAGATTTCCATTTAAGAATTCCAAGCTATATAACAGGAGAAAAAAGTTTGAAATAAATAATAATTAAATGCTTAAATGCCAAAAATTATTTTAATAATCGAAATGATATTTTTTGTGAAATCTTTCCAATTGTTTTTTTTCTTTTAGGTAATTTATTTTTTATTACCGTAATTGTGACAAAAACACAAAATTTTTCCTCTTTATAAAATTTTTAAAACTTTATAAAAAAAAAATTTAAAGGAAAAAAAAAACGCTATTGATAAATTCTTCAGTTTTTTATTTATTTCTTATAAATAAACATTTATTTTATCTAATTATAATAGTTTCTTTTCAAAAATTTATAAAAGCAAAAAAATTCTTAAACATAAGAAGGTTATACAGAAAAAAACAAAACAAAAGCCTTCTTATCAAGGTTATGAATCACTTTGCATTCAATCCTTCTTTATCCTACATATTTTGAAATTTAATGATTATTTGAAGTTTAAATTATATTAGGCTCATTTATTTTGTTTTGCTATCAAGGTCTTTAATTTTAGGCCTACCTCCTATTTTAAAACACCGAAATCAAAATCCACCTAGCTTCCCTCTTTTTTATATAAAACCGCTAAAATTTTTGAGTTCCCATTATCATTTCTACACGAAAGGATATTGAAAAATGAATCTCGAAAATGTGAAATCTGCCTTTGGAGATAAAAGAACGCCTTCTGCAAAAAAAACGCAAGATTCTGCCATAATCAATATGATCAAGGAGGTGACCCTCAAACATATCTTCTCCAATATAAATGGAAACCAAAGGATTAATATCCCTTTCCCAATTAGTGAACCCAATGTATTTCCAAAGCGAAAATCTTTTGACTTCTATATTTTAATTAGAAAGTCTATACAAGAATGCAAGCTGCGAAAGAATCAAACAAAAACCAAACAACCGTCCAAGAATCGACGATTTATTACGAGATAAGAAATCAAGAACAATTAAGGAAGGATTTTGAGGCATTAGCTTATGTAGAGAAATTAAATATTTCAATCTTTTTCTTAAGATTTATTTTCTTTAAGCCATGCCATGATGAAGATGAGGTTCCAGTGATTTGTGAAGGATGTTGGAAATTTCAAAGTGAAAAACATGATGGTAGCTTAATAAAGTGCATGGCATGCAAAGCTTATTTGCATCGCGAATGTCAGGGAATAAATGACACTAGAGAGGATCAACAGAAATATTTCACAAGTAAATCCATATTTTAATATGTTTTAATAAAGCTACAAGATGGCTTTTGCCTCAGATGTTTTACGATATTGACAAAGGATTATCCATGTAATTCAATCAAATGTGTCTTTTGCCCTTTATTAACAGGGATAATAGTGCCTTTTTACGGTGAATTTTGGGTAAAATTTCTTAAAGTTTTTATTAGACCATTCAAATGTATTAGGGTCATCTCCTATGCATTCAATATTTCAAGCTTTTCTATCATCTTGACAAAAAAAAGAACGTGATTTTGTTGAATAAACAACTCCAAGAAGTCATCGAAAACGATATAGTTTGTTATGCCTGCAAGAATAAAAATGGTTTTTCAGTACAATGCAACAAAACCACCTGTACCTTGAAAATACACATATCTTGCGGCTTGCGTAAGGTTTTTTTTATTTTTGCATGCTCATTTACAATTCAATTATTTTGAATTATAGGGTCTGATCAATCCTTTCGAAATTCAAGAATCTCTCAATAATAATTCCTCGAAATTTCTCACGATCCAATTTCTTTGCGCTGAACATTGTTCTGAAAAAAGTATAATTTTAAATTGTTTTTAACTTCCGATTTTCTGCAGTAAAATCCTCATTTTTGAGACAAAGGTTCTCTAATATGGCTTCAATTAACCCCAGGAAAAACTCATTGAACCATAATATCACTCCATTTCTCTCAAAGGAAAGTTTGGTTGCATTGAGGATATTTTCCAGAAGCACAAGCCCAATATCAAAATCAGAAGTGGAGACACAACCTCAAACTTCTGATCTATTAATTTTGAAGAAGAATTTTTGCCGTGTTTTGAACATTAGTCAGAGTTTGGTTTTTCAAGACATTGAAAAACTCCGAAGAACAATTCTTGATTTTTTTAAAGAGAAAGGAGTTTTGGAGATTTACCCGATACGTGGAATCAATTTCGCCAAGTCTTTTCTTTTGTTATTTTTGAAATTTAACATCTTTTTAGATGCACTAATTTCTTCCCTCCACTGAAAGGGTTAAAAAGCAGCTTTGTGACCCAAAAGAACCTTTGGAAGGCGCTTGAGAAAAATATTTTTGAGAAGACTTCTTATCAAAAATTAATCAAATTTCGTTCAAAAAAACCAAAAACTCGTCTTTTAACCAGAAACATCTCTCCTTTGCCTTTATATACTTCTGAGGGCCAGAATAAGGATCCTATCCAAAGATCCATAGATAGACTTAGGAATTATTCTCCATCACCACCTGGAAACAGAAAAACAATATCGCCTCGACAAAATAAGAAAAATCAGGACTCAATTCGCAAATCTCTTGAAAGTCTTCATAAATATTCCCCATCGCCACCCAAAACATCCTTATCTCGCCCACAAAGAAAATATAATAAACGTCCAAGATTCAGTCCAAAAATTTCGCAATCAAGATCCCAATCATTGGCAATTTCAAGATCTCGATCTCGTTCAAAATCCAAGGCGAGGAAACAAGAAAACGAACAATTAGGAAAGAAAGGAAACCTCAAAAAAATGGCTGCTCCAACGTTCATAAAGATTTCGGATTTATTGAATAACAATCTCCCCAAAGATCCCATTGAAAAGATCAACGATTTCATGGAACCGGAACATGAAATTGATTCCTCTCCTCAGGTTTCTGAGAACGAGCTTAATATTCGAAGACAAATCAATGAAGACAAAGTTCGAAAACTCATCGCACGGATCGATGCTCCTGGTTATAGCATTGATCGTAACATCACATATTTCAAAGATATAGAGAATGTAGCCCATAGGGATGATGTTTTTGATGATTTGATGGGGGATTTGTTCAACAAACAAGAAGGAACTAGTCAGGAAGCAAATAATGAAGGAAATGTTCCTCAGGAAGAACCCACAAATGGTCCCACAGTAATTGTCGTTCAAGAGGAAGAAGAAAAAGAAAAAAAAAAAGTTGATATTTTACCGAAAGAAAAGCTGCCAGCGTTTGAATTTGCTAAAAAGGATGAACCAGAAACCGAGGAATGGTTAGAAAAAAGGTGGTGCTTAAGCAAGAGACCTTTTCAATCTAGACACATTATAAATTCTGTGGCTTTAAATTGTTTGGAAAATCCTTACAATGAAAAGGATCTAGGAAATATCGGTCGTCATTTTTATGATTTAAAATTGGTTTGATTAGTAGTTTTCTATATATTCTATTCATTTTTTCATAATATTTCCCTTTTATAAACCAGCATAGAAAAACAGCCTGCGTCTGCTTCGTTTTTATTAACAATATTTTTTTAATTAATTAATGAATATATAAGAAATTATAAAATTATAAAACCTCATCAAATATAAAAAGAGGTATAACAATTTCCTTAAATATGGAAAAAAATAGGATCGATAAGGTCACATATTCGCTTCTTGAAAAGAGTGTTAATAGGATCTTAACTTATGAGTTTAAAAATTCCTTAAAAAACGCAGGATTTTTATCTAATGATAAAAAAAACCATCAAGATCTTAACATTATGACAAACTTCAAAATCAAAGACCTCCTCGACCACTATAATAATAAAATATTCGTGAAAAAAAGACTCAGGAAAATTATGGGAAAAAAACTCTTGAATTATGAAAATGTTGGATTTCATGCCCGAAAGGAACTTTGGTTTCAAGTTTCAGATGCTAAATTGGTCCAAAATTTATCGCCTAAAGAATATTATGAAATTTTGAGGGATAAATTTAGAGATATTCCTGTTCGATTTGATGAATTAATAGAATTGGATCTATATCGAACAGCTTCTCTCCCCCAGGATTTAGATGATAGGGAACATCATGAAATTAAGTTGAAGAAATGTGGAAACATTTTGAAAACTTATGTGAAAAGAAATCCAGATCTTGGATATTGTCAAGGTTTAAATTACATCGCATGGGAATTGATTGCGAGATTTGAAGAGGTACTGGCATTCTAATATTTGAGTTAATCTAATTTTTTTCAAGCTTAGGAGGAAGCATTTTGGGTGTTGACAGTGCTTTTGGAAAATTATTTGCCTTTGGATTATTATACTTCGATGAAAGGTGTTTTGATTGATCAGAAGATCTTTGGGGTGTTAGTTGGGATGACCATACCCGAAGTTTTTTTGAAATTCAAAGAATGCAATTTGGACTGTTCGATTTTCTCAATCCAATGGTTTGTTTGCCTGTTTTGCAAGACGCTTAACCAAAACAAAGAGATTATGGACATTGTTTTTGATAATCTTCTTATACAAGGAAACATTGCCTTATTCAAAGTGGGGATTGCGGTTCTCAAATGGTTAAAACCTACAATAATAGCTAGCAAGGACTTTCCACAACTTTTAAAATTATTGGAACAAGGAATAACAAATTTAAATGATGGGTTAAGGTTCCAGGAGTTGATAAATGAGACATATATCAGCAAGAAATTGCTTCAAATGGCACGCAACTCAATAATGAACGAAGAAAGCAATAAGCCAAAAAAAAAACAAAGTGTTTGTTTCTTTGAATCATCGAAAAAAAAAATAAAAGAAAGTCAAATGATTTGCAATATTGAGTACAACTATTGTTTAACCCAAATGGAGTTGAATTTTTCAAAGGATGAATATAGGTTTTCAGGAGACTTCTATATTTTCAAACAAGACACAAGAATTTGGCAAAAAAATGATGATTATATTTTGACTGAAAACCAAAAAAAATTGAATAAGATACTTCCAAAAGGAAAAGGAAAAGACTGGACACCTTCTAAATCTATTTTTAGAGGAGACCTGATAAAACAAAAAGATTCATTGCTTTTGGTTAGACATCAACATGTTTGCACTTTAGATTTTCGTAAAAAAATAATGGGCTCTCCAAAAAAAAATGAGGAAAATTATATGTTGTTCAAAAATGTTTTTAATGATAAAAAGGTGATTTCTTTTGAAAATAATAAACAAAACAGAACACAAAGCGAACAAACTCCATCCACCCAAACTCCGGAAAAACCAGGATCACAAAAAAATAATAAAAGTTATGAAAAAGTTGAGATTCAAAGCTTGGAAACAGAAAAATTAAGGATTTCAATAAAAAGTTTGGAGGAAGAAGGGTCAAAAATGAAAAATTCTTTAATGATTTTAAGAAAAAATGGAGTTTTTCACAATTTTGATGAAGGAGCTTTGGAAAAGTTCTGGCCAGAAATAAAAAATTCTGAATCATTTTGTTTTAATAAAAGTTTCATTGAATTTAAATAATGTGTTAAAATATTTGCAATTTTCTTTCGATATTTTTGTTTATGATTTTTTATCCCAAATAGTTTTGTCTGAAGATAAAGAAATAGATGATAAAAATGCTGAGCTCTTGTAACACATGCGAAAAAACATTCCAGATGAATTTTGAAAAATTTTTAGTTTTTATGAGTTTTTGATTCCAAAACTATGAAAAATTAAAGAATTTCCTTTTAATTATTGGTTTTCCTCGGAAGAAAATTATGTTTTTTTTAATTTTGCCATTTTTATTTTATTGAAAGAAAATAAGTTCATCTTCCTCTGTTTCCGTTATTTTTTCGGTTTTGCTTTAAATTTCAAATTTAGATGCGAATCTGAATTCAAATTGAATAATTTTAATTTCAAATTTGAAAAACCAAATCAGATTTATTT
>Ga0302186_10000763_pt1 | contig 28006 bp, 31 predicted proteins | sample II_Bog_E1_2_FD_198782 | JGI IMG/M metagenome (GOLD analysis project Ga0302186, IMG submission 198782) | Peat permafrost microbial communities from Stordalen Mire near Abisko, Sweden - II_Bog_E1_1 | ecosystem: Environmental > Terrestrial > Soil > Wetlands > Peat | place: Sweden: Abisko... | reverse complement strand
TATAACAAAAACAAATTCCATAATTAAATTTGTGTTTTTAAAAAAAAACCGTTTTTGAAAAGATTTTTTATAATTTTCACAAAAAAAAAATGTTTGGTTTATTATCGTCTTGAAACAAAGAAAAGCAAAAATTTTAATACAAATTTAAATATATATATATTTTTTTTTCCGCTTCACAACACTTCAATATTTAATTACAAAAAACGGTCCTATTTATTGAATAAAACTTTTTCTTGGTAAGGTATTTTGATAAGAAATATTTAAAATTTTGTAAATTTATATTTAAAAAAATAAGTTTTGAGTTTGAAAATGGTTTGAACTTAATAAAAATTTGAATTTTAATTTATTTTCCAAAATTGTTCAAAAAACGACATAAAAATTGTTAAACTTGGTCATCTCAAATATTTTTTCAAAATATCGCTTTTCTCGAAAATCTTCTTTTCGTTAAAACTCTTGAAAAAGCAAAAATGGTGAAAAAAAATAATAAAAAAATTACTTCGAGGAGTGCAATAAGATTTGTTTTGAGAGTTAAATACATTTGTATTATTCTTTTTTGAAAGATATTGCGTGAAAGTTGAACCATCTTTAAAATCATTAGAAATTTTACTAATATATTAGAAGTTAACTTTTTGGAGATCCAGAAGTAGAAATATCCCAACTTTAATCCAAAAAAATTTGAATTTTAACAGAATTAATTTCATTATAATTTACTTGGAATGTAGATAATAATTTTCATTTGTCGAACTAATTTTTTCATTCCTCTCAATTTTATCACTTTCAATGTGAGATTTGTTGTTTGATAACAAACTAACTTTGCTTTCCAAAACTTTGTAGTTTTCGTTGTTTTTCAAAAGAACAGATTCCAAAGATTTGATTTTGCTTTTATATTCTTCATTTGACTTAAATTTAAAAAGTCCAACTTAACAAAGAAAAAAAGAAAAAAAGGCTTACTTTCATGTAAATATTTTTTTCTTCACTGATGACAGTTAGCTGGTACTTAAAACATTTGTTTTGGTTTTCCAACAAATCCACTTTTTTCCTCAGAAGACTGACCTGTGTTTCCAATTTGCTGAAGTCTTTCTCCAGTTTTTCTGATTTCTTCAAAGAAGAAAAGGAAACGTCCTTTTTGGTCACTGAGGAAACCGAATTTTTCTTATGTTTACAAGCGTTTTTGATATCATTTTTCATTGAATCAATAAATTTTTCTTTCTCAATGTTGAAATTCAAAGTCGTCGTAGTTGAAAACTTTGGTTTTTCATTCATCAAATTGATTGTCAGGCAATTTTTGCTATTTTTCTTTGCCTTGATGGTACTATTTTCCTTGAGAGTTTTGAACTGGACCCCTCTTGAAGTTTTAATTTCCTCTTTTGAATTATATCGATTATTCGTTTTGGCCATGGCCTTCAAAATATTCGACTTCAAATACATTAATGACTGAAAATGTTCTGCTTTGGAATCGGAAGAATTTATATTGACATCATCTTTTTTTTCATCTGCTTGGCAATTTCTGATCAATTGATGTTCTTTTGTTTCCATTTTTTCTTCTACTCTTTCTGTTTTTTCCTTGAGTTGCTCCTCCTTCTTCAAGTTGATTTTGTTGTTGGGAAACTCAGTGCTCAAAAGCAAATCATTTTGCTCTGGGATCACGAAAAATTTTTCTTCCTTCATTAACTCTCGCTCATATTTTTTTGCAGGATTTACTTCATGAATGCTTTTTCTGCTTTTTTTACGATTAGAAAGGTCGTTGATGTCCAATTCTTTGAGGACCTCGGAATTTTCTCCGAAAATTGTTGTTAAATTTCTGTTCTTTTTGCCAAAATTAAAGAAATTTTTCTCGACATTGTTGTAGCGATTTAGTTCTTGGAAAGTAGGCTCGATATTTTCAACGACAACGTGTTTGTCTTGAGAGGTGCTCTGCTTTCTGGTCTCTTCTTCTAAGACCTCTTTTGTGTGGTTTTTGTCTAATATTTGATGTATATCCATCATATTTTTGAAATTTTTATCGTTTTCTTTTTGATTGTGAAGGGTATTGAATTGGCGGAAATCGTAATTGGAATTTGACTGGGTCCTTCTGTGTCCTTTGTCTTTTTTCGAAATGGGGTTTAATTGAGGGTTTAACTCAAATTTTTCGAGTTGCATTTGACTTTTTTGAAAGGACTGTTGGATAATTTGAATTAATTAAAAGTATTGTTTTATAAAATAAAAAAATTTGAATTTTGAATAAAAATTTAGGCTTCTAAAATTTAAAATTCCAAATTTTTAATAATATTTTTTCAAAATTTGGAATAATTTTAATTTAAAAACATTTTTTAGTTATTAAATAAATTTACATATTTACATAACAAAAAAAATTAAGAAAAAAATTTGTAATAAATTAATATATTTAATGAAATTTATTACAATTTCATTCTATTTTCCATATATTCAATATCGTTTTTTTTATTTTCTAACTGAGCATTTAATATTTTATTTTTCGTTCTCAATTGATTCCAATATTGCCATAAATCAAATCCTCCATCCAACCCCATTCTTTGATAAAGTTTTTGCTTATATTCTTCATCCAAATCCACAAATGATTTTCTATCATTTGGTTCTTTTTTATCAGACTTATAATAAGAACGTAAATTGGCAACTGAATTGTCATTATGGCTTTGAGAATTATATAATGAAATTTTATTATTCATGATGTTTTTGAGAAATCCTTTCTTCGCAGAAAAAAGGGCTTTTGGCAAATACATATTAGCTCTTGAAATGCAAAGGATTTTTTCTTCCATTTCTAAATTGTTGCTAATTATTTTATTTTCCTTTTGTCTCAATCCATCGAGGTAATTATTTAATTCTTTGTATGAGTCTATAGCCTTTTGCAGTTCCATTTGTTCATTTTTAAAGTTTTCGAACTCATTTTTCAAAAATTTCTTCTCATTTTTGAGGCAATTTTCTCTTTTGGTCAGTTCTTAAAAATTATTTTCTTTTTTATTCAAAAAAATAAAAAATGTACGGCTCTCTTTATTATCAACAAGCCTTTTTTCCTTTGAAATCCTATTATAATCAATTTTGAGTTTTTCGAAATCTTCTTTTATGTCTTGTTCTCTCTTCTTCAATTGAGCATTTTCTTCTTTAATGATTTCCAATATTTCAGCCATGTTCCCGAGATCGAATGCTTGTTTCGTATAAAAAAGATTATTCCAATTTTCTTCATCATCATTTGATTCATTTCGTTCATGAAATTCTTCATCGGTAACATTTTCATCTAAATCTTCAAATCTTTCTAGCCATTCATCAGTTAGCGAGCCAACTTCCTTTTTATCGATTTGATCGTATTTCCTTTGAATTTCTTCTTGACTATCAAAGGAGTTGTCTTCATTTATCATTTCATTTTCTAAGACTGATGTCTCGGTTTTGCATCCAATTTTTGGATCATCTTTTTATTGTTAATTTTTCAATTTTATTTATTTATTACTTTTAGGCAAATTAAATTTAAATTGAGAGCTTTCTTGATTTTCTGTCTGCACTCGATAATGTGAGGAAAATGTAATATTTTCATTATTAAGCTTATTTTTCCTCGATGCAGCTTTCAAATCATTTTCTTCTTCAAAATAATAATAATAAATGAATTTTATTCAAAAAAAACCTATCCCACCAATTAATTTGCAATATGTTGTTTTAAAGTTTTTCGGATTAAAGTCAATGCCTTGAATTCTTTCAAAACCATAAGAGATCAAAATTGATCCTTTTGTTTCTTTCTTTTGCTTCAAAACAAACCAGTCCGTTTTTGGTTGATTCTTTATTAATTCCAATAAATTTAATCTCACTCTTCCTACCTTTTTTTTTTTATAATTTATATTTTCTCCAAAATAATTAGACCTCATTGTCAGAAAATAAATTAAAGAGTCCTTTTTGATAAAGGAGAATATCGACATATTCAGGGTTCAAAACTATGGAGTTGGAATTTTTTTGAATTGTGTCATGAACACCTGTAAATTGTGAAGAATTACTTCTCTTTCGAACATCATGGTTAAGAATGAAAGTTTTTGACTATTATGTTAAAAATAGGTTTTTGAAAAAAACTTTATAAAAAATATACTTCTTGCCACTTAGGATTGTAATCTAAAACATTTTCAATGTTTGTGTTCCATTCCTGAGAGCCATAGATTACTTTTCCATATAAACTAATTTCTGAAGTTTTTGAATTGTTATTAGTGATTTTAGCTTCCAAAAGTTTTAAAGTCATTGTGGGCTCTGCTAATTTTGCGAGAGGAGTGGCAACATTAGAATTATTGCCGGAATTTTTTATGTAATGGCTTTTTGCATTATTTGGTTGAGGCCTGAGTTTTTCGCTTGAGTGGAATTGCATTTAAATTATACTTTAAACTTCATCATTTTATTAATTTTTTTGCTTTTAAAAATGCATGAAACATTTTTTTGAATTTTTTTTTCATTCTTAGAAAATATCAACCTTGAATCGAATTTGAAGGTTTTTTTTTTTCAAAAACAAGAAATTTAAATAAAATAAATTAATGACTCATTTGGATAATAAAAAATACTTGGAAAGCATATTGCAAGGAGGGGATGACGATGATGATCTTGGCAAGATGGACTATAATTTAGGAGACATTGATGTAAATACGATTTTAAACGAGGTTGATGATTTTGATTTGCTTCCTGAAAACTCCCCTCCCTTTTCCATGGAAAAAAAAAATAATGAGGTTCTGGGACCTCCACCAGTGATACAAGCAAATATCTCAAAGCCTGAAATCAAAAAATTTGAAGAAATAAAACAAGAGGAAATCAAATCGACCCCTCAACCTAAAGTAAAACTAAAAACTATCTTTAACTTATCATTAATAAGAAAAATTATCCATCGACATCTGAAATCGAGGAAAAAATTGCCAGAGAAATTGAAGATTATCATGATGAATTTACCGATCCTCTGCTGGTGAATGAGATATTGAATGGGATTGATGACTTAGAAAACGAAAATGAGAAAAGTTCTCAAGCTCTTAATGAAGCTGCCAACCAACCGTTAGATCCTTTAGAAAGAATCGATAAAGAAGAAAAAGAGATATCAAAAAATAATGAATATAGTGACTTGGAAAATAAATTTGTTCTTTCAAATAACATTGCTGCCATGAACCTCCAAAAATTCAACAACATCATCTATGAATCCAGCACGACAATCAGCGAAAAATTGTACAATTACTATGTTGACAAAACTGCCTCATCAAACACCCCTTTGGGTAGTAATTTTGGAATTCCTAGATGCATTTCAGTCTTTATTTTTATTTATATATAAATTTTATATAATCTAGGTTTATGGAGAAAAATATGTGGTTGTTGGGACATCTTATTCATTTTTGTGTGTGTTCGATAATTTTCAAAAAGATTTAAGAATATTTGGATCCACAAAGGAACAAAATTACGGAGCTGTCAGTGCCATTGACATTTCTAAAGATGGGGATTGTTTGGTGGCAGGATATGAAAAAGGACAAATAATAATATGGGATTTATACTCTGGTTCGAATCTTAAGACAATAGTTGCTTTGCATGAAAATGTCATTTTGAAAATCAAATTTTACAAGGACACAAAGTCTCATATCATCACAAGTGACAATGTTGGAAATGTTTACTTGCTTAATGTGAACAAGGTATTATTCAGTTATACTGTTGACAAGCAGCTTCTTCTATGCAAATCAGCAGGAAATGTCTCAAGCATTCAAGCTTTAAGGTCCCAAGAAAATTTCTATAATGGCCATATTGTGAAGAACTTCACTTTAGTTGCAATTTGTTCGATAAATGTCATGCTTATAATTTCATTGGAACCTATGGTTAGAATTTTATATAAGATGGAAAGACCTGCATATGTGAAGGAAGGAAGCGTTCCTTATATTTCCTGGGGGAAGGGCTGTTTGAAGGAAGAAAATTCTGATATGAAAAACCCCTTATTGGCAATCTCTTGGGCGAACATCATATATGTGTTTCCAATTTTAAATATTGATTTATTTGATAATAAAGAAGCTTTCCAGGTGAAGGGCTTTTATTATTCTGATTGTGATATTAATTATATGAGTTGGATTGCTCCAAACCTGATTGTGATCATGGACTCCAGAAAGAATTTCAAAATTTTATACTCTGGATTTTTTGAAAAGGGATGCTATGATGAATCGATGAAACCTGGCCCAAATCTGCAATGTGTTATGAATTGCCAACAAATAGATTCAGAAATATCCTTCCAAACCTATTTCAACGATAGCACTGGCAGAGTCAGATCATGTTTCCAAAATACCATTGTCATTGGCGAACAAACAAATTCGATTTACATGCTCGGATACAAAAAATTGTACATTGGAAGATTATTTAAATGGTAGTTTTTTTTTTAAAAATAAATCACTAAAATCTTTTTAGGCATTCTTTTATTTATTCCCAATTGGAAAAAGGTGAATGGATGAGCAGTCTTTATTTATGTTTGGAACTATATAAAGGCAACAATAAGATGTTTTGCGACATTCCCGTCGATGAAAATGAAAAAAAACAAAAAATGAAGGCAGTTTTCAATGACATCATCAAAAGATATGTTGAGGATTTGGGGGACAAATTATCGGATAAAAAATTGGACAATGATAATTTTTGGGAAACCTATATAATTACAACAATAGATTTTCTAGTGACCATTGAAAATTTCGACTATCTCTTTACGACAATCAAAGGACTTTTCAAAAAATTTAAACTAAATAATGCTTTTTTAAAATGTTTGGAACCTTTCATTTTGAAAAATAAAATAAAATTCATCTCTAATGAGCCTTTTAGAGAAATAGTTACTTACTATCGAGAAAAAGATAAGCTTAAGGTCTTGCAACATTTGATAATAAATTTAGATATTAATTCAATGGACACCGGTTTTATTATTTCGCTTTGTTTGGAACATAATCTTTTTGCTGCTCTGATTTATATTTGCAATCGTTCAGATGATGATTTCATTACCCCTCTTGTGAAAATGTTTGCTGTTTTTAGAGGGAAATTTGAAACGAATGATCCAATGGCTCAAGAAAGTGGTTACAAATGTCTTTGGTACATAAAGATGACCCTAAATGGCATAATGTTTCCTGAAGAGAAAATGACAGAAGAACGTTATAAAGTGGTTTTGAGACAAATGATTTGTTGGATTTTTGTTGAAGAAAATTTAAAAGCCCTGATTGAAATCGATCCGGAGATAATGTTCAAAATCCTTTATATTTTGTTTCAAGGTCAAGCTTTAGAAGTGCTTGAAGAATATGATGAAGATATGGTAAAAAAAAAATAATGACTTTTTTCTTGTTGTAAAATTAAAACATGTAGGTAAATTATTTTAAATCCCAAACCAAAAGCAGCAAAAATCTTGATAATACCGAGGAAAAAGTCGATGAAAATTATGTTCATAAAAACATTTTGGATCTGATATTTTCATGCTCGTCTAAAGAAAATATCAAAGTGCGGCCTTTTTTCATTAATTTTGTTGCCAAAATAGTGACATTGGGCAAATTCAAGCTGGATTTTGACCTTTGTTTGGAAAGTGCGGTTTTTTTACTTGAAAATTCAGCGAGTGAGATGTTGAGTGAGGAATATAATGAAGAAAAAAGCAAGTTGATTTTAAATTTGCTAAAAATCTGGGAAGCTGAGAAGCTTGAAAAACATTTAAGCAAACTGATTGAAGTTTCTGAAACCTCACCATTGTAATAAATCAACAATTTATTCTTTAATTTGAATTTGTAATTGTTTAGTGTTGAAGTATTGAGCTACTTATATTATCTCCAAAAGGATTATAAAAAATGCATGGACTTGATCATTGATTCGAAATATAAAAATGTCAAAAAACATATTTTTGATTGGGTGGAGGATATTTTGAGAAGGCTGGAATGCATTAATCAGGAGCAATTTCGTTCGGTTTTTGATTATATACTGGAGAGATTGAAAGACTTGGTGAGTTCTTTTTAAATTTTTGTTTTTAAAAGAGAATTTGGAAAATAGGTTGTTCTGAGTAGTGAAAGAACGAAGGAAATTATAACTAAATTTAATAAAAGCTCAGAAAAAAAGGCTATTTTGCAATTAGCTCAATGGCCTGCTCTGCAATTAGAGTTGTTGGGTAAAATTTTGGAGGAAAGAAAAAATGGAGTTATAATTGATAATGATTTGCTTGTTTTGAACATTGCTTTGTTGTGCAAAATGGAACATAAGGACGAAGTTCAATTTTATTTCCTATCAGTTAATGATATTTTGAATTTTGTATAGTTGCTGACTGAATTAAGAAGCTTTGATTACCCATTAGATCAATGCTTAAAGCTGTGCCAAGAATTCAAAATGAATGAAGCCACTGCCTTTCTTTTGGAAAGATCAGGAGCAGTTTTGGAAGCTTTGAAACTTTATATTGAAGTAATTTATTATTTTATATTTTTCTTGGTTTTCATCGTTTTTATAAAAAGATTTTCCAAAATGCAGTTCAGAAAGCAATTCGAAAAGTAGAAAAAGGAAAAATTTATGGTCTAATAATAATTAAAAAAAATCAATGTTATTGTTTTTTTGTTAAAATATAGATTATCAAAAATTTCATGATATAATCCATTTAGCTTTGGAGGTTTGCAAAAAAAACAACAAATCCAAAGATAAAGATAGCGAAGTATGTGATAAAAATTATAATTTCACCATTTTCTTTTTTTAGAGTTTATGGTTTTATTTTCTTGACAAATTGCTCGAGTTCCACAACGAAAATTTGTCAACGAAAAATAACAATCCAAAATATGAAAAGTTGTTTGATAGTTATTCTGATATCATTGGAAACATATTCGAGGAGATCATAAGAAACGTTTCCTTGCTGAGTTTGGTGAACGTCAGGAAATTAATTGTTATAAGTTTTTTTATTTAATTTCAAGCAAATTGGAGTTCATTATGGTCAAATCGATCTAAGAAACCTGAAAAAAAGTTTTATGGCAATGCTTTCTAATTATTCCTATGAAGAAAATATACTGAAAAACTCCAAAAAATTAATTGTGAATGATATCACTGATAATGGGATCAGAATTTTTGCTCAAACGGTTTTTTTCTGATATAAATATTGGATAAATTATTGACTTTTGTTGTTAGACAAAGGGACTTTCTTTGAAACCATATTGTGATGAATGCAAAACCCAATTCATTCAGCAGACAAGTGAAAAAAATAAGATCTTTTTTTGTTGTCATAGTTTCCATAAAAAATGCAATATTGAAAATAACGAAAATAAATGCTCTGTTTGTGCGAGGGATGAAAATTATCAACGTGAAAAATCTTATTAATTTCATATTATTTTTTATTTTTCCCAAGTGTCAAATTTATTGTTGTCAATCAAAAACAAAATGACTGTTCTAAAAAACAACAAGAAAAATGAGGATTCCTTAACTAATTCAGAAAAAGTGAATATTTTTCTATAAATTTAAATAATTTGATTTCAATGTTATAGGAGCTTCCCCTTGAAGAAAATAAGGAAGACCAAACGGGTTTCAATTTAGAACAGCTCAAAATCGAACTCAGAGATAAAACATTAAGAAAACTTAAGATGTTTGATTACAGGAAGGAAGATGAACGATTAAATGTAAATATCTTTTATTTTTATTCAAAAATTTTGGGCCTCTTTAATTTAGATGGACAGTTTCAGGGCCAAATATGAGTAAAAACCAAAATTGAACTTTCATAATCTTAAAAAAATTGTTAATTGATTGAAAATTTAATATATTTTAACGAACCAGCGATATTATTGATATTGGTTGGAATATTTCTGAGGGATAGGATTCATGGTGGTTTCGTTGTTGAGGTTTTTTAAGCCCGCCCCAAACCGTTTAATTCCATCAATAGTGTGAAAACTTACATCTAACTCCTCATTTCGTTTGATAATGTTGCCAATGACATCAACTTCATATTTTTTCTTATTGTTTTTGATCCCGTATGAAATTTCTGAACCAGCATAAGACAAATACGTTGGATTTATTTTTTTTGGAACTTCTGCATTTGGAACTGGTTTTTTCCCGCCTGGACTTTGCTTTAAATATAAACTTCTCAATCTTTGCTCAGTTTCTGCTATTTCTCGTTGAAGAATAACAAGCTCTTTTTCTTCTTCCACATCCATGACATCTTTGTTTTTGGGTAAGCTTTTATTTTTTTTCTTTTGTTTGGCTATTGGCTTTTCTTCCTCTATTCCAAAAAAGTTGATAATACTTTTGGCAAATGAAGGATCCCTTTTCAATAAAATTAATAAGTTAAAAATAATAAATTAAAATGAAATAATGAACTGTTTTATTTTTTTTTCTTTTTCTTTGTCCATTTTGACCAAGTCTCCTTTGATGTTTTCATAGGCCATCAAAATTCTCTTGGCTTGGGGATATTTCCGTTTGGAATAGTCGTCTGGAGTGTATCCTCTGTAAAAATTTGCGAAATTCGATTTAAATTTTTCAAAATCCTCCTCCGCTTCATTTTCAAATTCTGGCTTTTTCTGGTTTTTAGCAGGTCGGAGATTATTACTATATGATTTTTGCAAGTTTTCTTCTCTCCAATTTTCCTCCTCAAAAGAAGCATCCTTAATGCCTGAAACGACTTTGTTATCGTTGCTGAAGGCATTTTCATCAAAAATATCATTTGGAATAGAATTCTTATTGTCTTCATAGTTTTTTTGAAAAACATCTAAAGAATCCCTCATAACGTCTTCATTTTTCTCTTGGAAATATAATGTAAGAAAATCTCTTCGGGAATTTACTAATTTTTTGTTGATAACTGTTAATCTTTTGGGCCATTTCTTTATTTCTTACTACCTTACTTTGAAGAGTACCTGGTTGACTTCCTGGAATGTCATAAGTGTCAAGATTTCTGTCAAAATTTGGCTAAAAACAAAAATTTTTAACATTTTTACTTCCATTTACCTTTTCTCCATATTTATCAGAAACAGGATTCCTTATTTTATTTTTGGAATGAAATAAAAAAAGAAAAAAAATACAAAGGGTCTTGAGGAGTTGAGAAAATGTTCGACTGCTTGATTTCACTTTGTTTATTTGGAAATTTTTTTCTTCCTCTTTCCTTGGCAAGATCTTGGATTAGCTGTTCTTCTTCCTGGACAAAATGATAATTGACTTTTTCATTCTTATAATTTCCAAAAAGAGGTTGGGATTTGTGAACCTCATAAGGATTGCCATATCCATTTTTCATTTCATAGGGATCTTTTTTAAGATTTCTGAACCAGAGAAAAATTTGAGATGAAAGAATTGATGATTTTTACGTTAACTGATTCAGATGGTAATTTTGGTTTCCGGAAGAATAAGGCTTGTTGATGTCAACTTTTATTTAAAATATTTTGAAGTGTTTCAAAAGAAGCTTTTTTATACTTGTCTGATTATATTGCTGTTTCATAGGAAAAAATTTATAAATAATTAGTTTTCAGTTGTTTTTTTCTTAAGCACTTTTTTATAAAAGTTCTTTTAATGTTTTTTTTCAATAATGTTGATAGCCTAAAATTAAAAAAACAAATAATAAAAAAAATTATAATAAAAAAAACTAAGTCGTTAAAATCCCCTAAAATACCCTCTACAAATTTCCCTAAATCTCCTAAAATTATAATTTTTATTTTTATTAATTGATAAAACTCAAATATTATTTTTATAAATTCAAATTATAAATTAAATTTTTTTAATTTATTTTCTTATTTGTTTTGCAAAATATTTGCAAATGATTTTTGGAAAATTTGCAAATAAAATATTAAATATATATAAAATTTTTTATTTTTTTATTTTGTTATTTATATAAATTTTTATGAGTTTTTTCGGTTGAATTAAAAATGAAAAAAATTTTCTTTTATTAAATCCAACGTTGAAACTTTAAAATTCCCTGAAAGAAAATGTTAAGGATTATGTTGAAAAATTTTAGTTTTTTTTTAAAATGGATCTTTTTGCTCATTTTTGCAAGTTCTAACTTGACCTATATGATTTAAAGAAGGCCAAGAAAAAAGCAACTTTATTATTTATATTTTTACTTTTATCCTCGTAACATTTAATAAAATTAATTTGAATTTTTTTTTTAGATGAAATAATTTTTTCCCCCTTAAAAAATTAATAGAAAAGCAGTTTGAAATTTTAGTTCATTTAGAATTCATTCATTAATTGTCTTTTTCCTTAACAATGGGTTCTTCCTCTTTGTTCGGTTTGGTATCCTCTTCAGGTTTTTTGCCATTATTATCCCCGTTGTTCTTTTTCTTGATGCGCTCACTGCTCTTGCTCTTGCTTTTGCCATTGCTCTTGCTCTTGCTGCTATAATGCTTGCTTCTGCTTTTACTCTTACTTTTGCTATCGCTCCTGCTTCTGGATCTTTTTGATTTTTTGTTGTTTTTATATTTCTTTTTGCGATCCCGGCTTGAACTTGAGGATCTTGAATCGGATTTTGATCTTGAAGAATAAGATCTTTTCCTATTATTTCTTTTTATTCATTGTTCTTTAAAAAAAAAACAATACCTTCTGCCTTTTGATTCTCTACATTCGTTTGCCCTAAAATGGAAACATTTAAATACTTTATAAAAAAATTTAATACCAATGTCCACTTTTCCCACAATTGAAGCATTTGTCACCAGGTTGAGGACCTCTGGCTCCTCCTTTGCTGCTCCTGTCTGTTGTTTTTTTGCCTTTTTTGTTCGCACCAGCGATTTCCACAATTAATTTGTGGCCATCAAGGTTTTTTCCATCCATTCTATCAACAGCTTCTTCAGCATCACGGTAGTCATCATACTCCTATTTGTTTTTAGATTCATTTAAATGATTAACGAAAAACAGTCTTTAATGATATGAGAAATGAGTTTTTTCTCAAACTTTTAAAATAAAATGATGAATTTATTATTAGACTATAATTTTACAATGAAGGCATAGCCGTTCTTCATGGAGATTTCCCTAATTTTACCGTACTGTTTGAAATTATCATTTAAATCGTCTTCAGTTGCGCTTCTTGAGAACCTGGAAACATAGACTTGAGAGTTCTTTTTAGACATTTTCTTATTTAATGATAATTTTTTCAAGATTTCAAATGAAAAATTCTGGAATGTGTTTTAAAGATTTGAAATTTTGTATTCAAGATTTAATTTTAAAAAATTTTCAAGACTTTGAAAAAAATTTCGAAAAAAATGTTTAATGATAAAAGGACATTTTATGAACAATAATCTTTATGAATTTTCAAAAGAATTTTTTGGCATTCTTCTCCACAATATTTAACTAATTTACATTTTTCACAAAAATATGTGGGCTTTTTTTTCGCACATATCGCACAAATAAATTTTTCGGGATTATTTTCGGGTTCAAACAAACAAATAAAGCTTATAGGACTTTGATAATCATTCCAATTATTTGTTATAAATGTGAACTCTATCCCAAGATTATCATAAGAAATGGCAATGGGCACCATTTTTCCCCCAGTTTTTTGGTTAGGCTCTCCAAATTTTGAAAAAACTGCCTGATTTGTCATTGTCAAGTTGACATTATATGGTAGATTTCCTTCAAATCTTTTAAATTTTTTATTGAGATCTGCATATATATAGACTGAAAACAAAAGTTGATCTTTGAAGCAAAGAGAAATACCAAGTTTAGAAAATGATTCATAAATAAACTCTTCTTTTTCATTAGCAAATTTTTTCTCTTCTTTTTCCACATTACAAATGTATGGCTGCAATATAATTTGTATTTCACCATATGGAAGCCTCATGAAATCAAACCATTTTAAATTTATTTTATCTTTATTTTCCATGTTTTCAGAAAGTCAAGAATTGTTCGATTTTGGGAGATTTTTTGTTTTAATTAGATAAATTTTTTTTGCTATTTTATGGATTATTCACTAATTTAAATAAAATATTAAGAACATTAAACCAAGAATCGCGAATTTCTTTTTTAGGCGAAGCAAATAATAATCTTTTTTCTGAAAAATACCATTCTTTTTCTCTCGAAGTCCATGTTAACAACTCTAAAATCACTTCTTAAAAAAAAGAAATAGATGAATGGTAACCAACTATAGGCTTTGACCAACAATAGGTCATTTCGTCGAATGCAGTCGTATGCTGGTATTTATCATTGTTCACGTCATGATTTAGGAAAAGATTATGAAAATCTTTGAATTATTTAAAATTGATGAGAAAAAATTAATAGATAACCTTCATATCCTGAATAATCAAGCTCAGATTTTTCTTTGGCTATGCCACTCACATTGCTAAATATTGGAATATATCTCTTATTCATTGAAATAAAAATAATCTCTTTACTTTTTTCTTGAAGTTTGATTCAACTCACGAGGAATATGCATTAAATGTCCCTATAATAAATTAATAATCTTTAATTTGAATGTGTGCCTTTTGAGTGTTTTCTTTTGAGTTTTTTCCGATAATGCTTTTCTGAGGAGAAAGACTTTGATCTTTTGATTTTTCCTATATTTATTTTTAATAAGCTTAATAAATTTTGTTTTACTCTATGACCGTTAATTTCGCCTGTCGTAAATAACTCTAAATCTTCTTTTTTGGCAAATTTTGGAAAGTCATTAAACAAAAAAATTTCAAACTCAAATAAATTTTCTTCTGAAACTTTGTTCGTGGGGTAATTGGATATTGTTTTCTTGACTTTGTAAATCGGCAAATCCATTTTCACTCTATTTAATTTCCTTATTACAAGAGAAAAATCATTCTTTATGTACTTATAAGACCCTTTCATTTCTGAAACATTTATATTAAAAAGAGGCTTGATATCCCAACATTTTGCCCCAAGTTTGTCTTTGTAATATCTAATTGAAATTGGCTCTTTGATTAATTCTAAAAATATTATCAAACCTGAAATATTTCGGAGTTAGTTGGCACCAGCGTTTAACATAATTAAAATTTAAACCTGGTTTGTATTTCAATAATTCACCCTCAAAGATAACTTCTTCTTCTTTTTTAAAAAAAACTGAATTACAGACTTTGATTTTAAAAAAGAAACCATTTTCTGGCAATTTTATCAAATAGTGCCTCCATAGAATTTCTTTTTTATGTGCTGTCATATTTTTCAAATTAATTTCAGAGAAATAAATTGGAACTTTCGAAACTTCTTTGAACCTTTGTTCATGAACCGAGTCGTTTTTTTTTAAATGTTCTTTTATTAGATCAAGCTCTCTTTCCTTGTTTTTACTAAATTTGGTATCATTAACATTAGAGCTCACCATATTATTTGAATCAATGAAATCATACAAATTCATTGTCTAAAAATTCATTAGATGTTCATTTTACATTTTATTACTTTGTCTATGTTATTAACACCCTGTTTTTGTTTTTCCTTCTTTTCAATTTGTTGATTATTTTCGTCCATTCCGAAAGTCATTTGCCTTCTAACGTTCGGGTCAAAATTGTAATTAAAATTATGTTTTTTTTCAGGTTGAATGTTCTTTTCACTCTTGGATTTAACCATGGAAAAACCACAATTGTCTCCAAGATCATGATTTTGTGACAAATTTATTTGAATGTCGTCTTGATATTCATGACTAATCGGAACCTTTCGGTTTTTTTGAGGGACTGCATAAAAGGAAGTTCTTTGCCGGTCATCCTTGCAACCGCACAAATTTTCATTCGAGTTTCCCATAAATTAAATTTTTAATTAATAAATATTAATAAAATTACTCATGAAAAAAAATAGGAATTTTTAGGAATTATTCTTTAAGAACGTATTTATTATCACAAAAATTTCCTCAAAAATAAATAAATAAATAATTCTGAGTGAAGAGAAATTTAAATATTTTGGGGAATGTCAGCTTATTCTTACCTCTTTAAATTCATTGTGATTGGAGACACTGGTAAACTTGATTATTGTTTTCTTATTAACATGTTTAAAAGGTGTCGGGAAGTCATGTCTTGTTTTACAATTTATTGATAAAAGAGTGCGACTCAACCATGACGTGACCATTGGTGTTGAATTTGGAGCAAGGATTGTTAAAATCGATAATGTGAACATTAAATTGCAAATTTGGGATACTGTACCTAAAAAAATCCAAAATAACAATTAAAAAGGGAAATTACAACTATTCTTATTGAAATTAGGCAGGCCAAGAAAATTTTAGGTCAATTACAAGGTCATATTATAGATCAGCATGCGGTGCTCTGCTTGTTTATGATATAACAAGGTGACCTTTTACAAATTTTTTAAAAAATTTAATCATTTATTATTTTCTAACAAAGGAGAGAAACATTTATTCATCTGACCAAATGGCTAGAGGAAGTGAAGGAAAATGGAGCACCAAATATAAATATCCTTTTGATAGGAAACAAATGCGATAAAGACACTGAGTTTAAATAAGAAATTGTCAAACAAATGATAACATTTTATTTTCAAGTCGGCAAGTTACGTTCGAAGAAGGAGAAAAATTCGCTAAGGAAAATAATGTGGTCTTTTTGGAAACTTCAGCACTCACAGCAAAAAACGTCGAAGAAGTAAAAAAAATCATAGAAATTGCATTTCATAAACATAAATTTTAAATTTAGGCTTTTTTAAAAAACACAGAAGCAATTTATAGCAAAATTAAATCAGGAAAGCTTGCTATCACAGGAGATGTCTGAAATTCTAAATATTTTCCTAATAATTTTTTATAGGTTTTGGGAATTAAAATTGGACCAGAACTTACATCAACTCTTGAAACAGATGGAAAATCAACTTCGAATGCAAAAAAGAAAAATTGTTGTTAATGAGACTTTTAACTATTTTAATGGAAATATGAACTCATAAAAAAAATTATCTATAAAATTTTATTTTCAAAAGATTCATTCTTTAATTTTCAGATTTTTTTTTAACACAAATTTGTATTTTTAAAAAAGATTCATCGCCTTCATGAAAAGTTCAAAGAATTTACTTATAACATTTCTTAAAAAGGCTGGAATATTCGGGCTGCCAACTAAATAATTTCTCAACTCCCAAATCGCCGTCTGCATATTTTGATTAAATTTGAACTTGAGATTTAAAAACTGAAGATAAATGATGATTTGGAAGAATGAGCTTCGTCCCATAAAGCAAATTACAATCAAATAAATGAAAATGCAAAATTCCACCTTATGTTTTGCAATAATCAAAGCATTTCTATTATTTTTTATTATAGCTGCAATTTCATTTAGTTTTGGGTGTACCAGGAACCACGAAGGGTTTGTTCTATTCACAAATTCCACAATTCCACTGCTTAAATGAATAGCAATCGGCAAAAAAAACAAATAGCCATTTTGTGGGGTTGTTAATGAAATGCTTAACAGGAAAAGCATATTGGAGAAAAACTCGCTCGGTATCAATTTGATGAAGTATTCTTTATTAAATTTTGGAACCCCAAAATTTCGAATTATTGCTAAAAAGCATATTGCGACAACTAGAAGTTTTAAATGAAACCCAGGAAGGAAGATCAAACCAGGAACAAAGGCAAGTTTCATATAGCCTTCGATTTTAAAGAGCAAAGAGGTCTGATTTAAAACGTTTCCTTCATTGTTTGGAGGTGCATTGGCATTAAAATTGGCTTGAGGTGAACTAGAGATATTTTGTTGCTGTGAAGCATTAGAATTGGGGTTGGTTTGGTTGAGGTCTACTGGCAGATTCTGATCGATATTTTTTTGGTACCATTTTCTTTTGATTTTCTCCACTAAGTCGATAGAAGGAACGGGATAAAGTTTACTGAAATAGTCAATCCAAGCGGCGTTTTGAGAAAAATTGAACTCTTGATACTTTTTGATAGTTTCCTCCATTATGGTGATTTTTGATATTTTTTGAATCTTTTTTTTTTTGGTTAAATTTTTGAATTATTATTTTTTTCCTCTTTTTTTTTAATTAAAACAAAAAATTTGAAGTTTTTTTTTTTTAATTTTAAAAAGAAATGAAAATTTTCTTAAGAATACAAATATGAATAAAATACGAAATGACATGTTTTAACGGAATATTAGGTTTTTATTAACATGGTATTATCTTAAATCCACATTAGCATACAAAGTGCTGGAATTTATTCCGTTGATTTCTTTGATTTTGTTATTTGGGAACAAATTCCAGAATCTTAAAGTTTCATCTCCAGCACCAGTGACCACATTTTGTCCACAAGGTGACATAGATAAATAGAGCACTCTTGAGGTATGTCCAGTCAAGGTCGCAACTTTTTTGAGCGATGGATATTTCCAAACAATTATTTGATTTAAAGAATAACCATGTGTGCTCACAATTTCATTAGATGTCTTTGAGAACATCAGATTGCACACTTGAGAACCTGTGTCTATGCAATCCTGTTGAGTCAAAGTATGCATATTCCAATATCTGATAGTTCTATCAGCAGTGCCTCCTCCACTTGCTAAAATGTTATATTGATGTGGAGACCAACCCAAAGCTTTAACTGCAGCATTATGTTGTGAAAATTTTACCAACTCACCACCAGTCTTCAAGCTCCAAATGAATAATTTATTATCATTTCCACCTGAGGAAAGAAACTGTTCATCAAAAGACCATCTCAACCCGCAAATTTCTTGTTTATGACCAATAAATGAGTGCACAACACTATTTGGATTCCTCAAATCTCTCACCATCACGCTTCTATCTCTTGATCCAGACCCTAACAAATATCCATCCCAAGCCAAAGACCCGACTCTGGAAGAATGAGCATCTATAGTTTTTAATAATTTTGATTTATTAATATCATAGATCTGGATTTGACCGGAAGTGTTGCCAACACTAAGATGATTTCCTTGCGGACTCCAGGCCAAGGAACAAATCAATTGATTATCTGGCAATTCACATAATTTATTCACCTTACTATTGCAAGCCGACCAGATGTACACAGCATTTTCTAATCCAATCGAAATAAAATTCAAAGATGACCAGTCCAACAAATTCAAATAGAAATCATCTTGCAAAGAAGGAGCATCTAACACTTTGTATGGTATTTTGGAGATTTTTCTTGGTGGCTCGCGAAAATTTGAGTTGAAAATATGGTTCTCGTTGAAGTTTAACGTCAATGGGGAATAATAAGAAATTGGATTGCAATTTTCTCTATCATAATTTTTTTTTTCGCTCTTAAATTTGACAAAGTTTTTGCCTTTTGGGTTCTCCTGAATTGAATTATCTGTCTTATAACTCATAACATTGTCATTTTTTTCACCTAAAATTTGTGTTTGGAGCAAGTTGGAGTATATTTTGCTGTTTTGGTCTTCTCTGGTGACTTCATTTGAAGAGCTTTTGAGGTTTTTCTCGTTAGCATTCATGACCTCCTCATTATTGAAGAAGATATTGTTCAAATTCATAGCCACACGATTGGGAATAAAACGATCAATGGGTTCATCTTTGGAAGAAGAGTTGCGATTAAGCAAAGATGGAGAAGTTTCGATTTTGAAAGGACTTTCCAGATCGATTTCGCTTTTAAAACCTAAGGGGGAGCCAACTTTAATGTTGCTGATTGAGTTCATTTTGGAGAATATAGCAAAACTTTCACTCAAATAAAGAAGGGAAAATTGGTGATTTTCTTTAATTAACGATAAAAAAATTATATATTTTTTGCAAATAAAAAATTTATAAAGAAATTTGAAAAAAAACAAAACAAAAGAAATTTTGATTTTTTATTTTTTAATGATAAAACCAAAGACTAATTACTTTCTAAAATTTTATGGCATTTAGCTTTTAATTATTTTTTTTTGGGATGAAAAAAAGACTAAAAATTTGAAGAAAATTATGTTTTTTCCAATCTCATTTTAAATAAAAACTAGAATTCCCTTATATTTTATATTTTCCCTCTTACAATCTTCTTCCTCTTCTACCTCCCTTTCTTCTGGTGGAGTCGGTTGGCACAGGAGTGACATCTTCGATTCTTCCGATTTTCATGCCTAGAATTATTTACACAATACTTTTCATTTTCCAAATTAATTTACCAAATCTGGCCAAAGCTCTTAAGGCAGATTGAGCCCCAGGACCAGGGGTCTTAGTGTCAGTTCCTATATTTAACAAATGTTTTTATATTTTTTAATAAAGTAATGAAAGAAACCTCCTCTAGCTCTCAATTTTATGTGTAAAGCATTTATTTTTAATTCCTTTAATCTGTTAACAACATCCATGGCTGCCAACATAGCTTTGATGAAGCAACAATTAAAAGAAAAATTAGAAATCAGATATTTTAGATAAAATTAAACCAGCATATGGAGAGGACTCTTCTCTGTCGGCTTTGACCTTCATGCCTCCAGTGACTCTGACCAAAGTTTCTCTACCGGTCAGATCTGTTACATGAATGAAGGTATCATTCCAAGTAGCCAGAATGTGGGCAACACCGAAAACTATGTCTTTATCCCCTACATTTGGAGGACCCAAGTTTTTCACTTCCTTGGCCTTATCATCAGCAGCTTCTTCACCTCCCTTTGCTTTTTTTTCTTTTTTTGACTAATGAAAAAATAAAAAATGTTATTGAGTAAATATAATTGTGAAAAATAAAAAGTTTGGGGCTCTGAAGAAAGAGATGGGATTAAGGAAGGAGAAAAGGAGAAAAAATGAGGGGTGAAGGAAAGGAGGGTTCGAAAAAAAAGAAAAAAAAGAGTTACCATTTTCGATATATCCTTCTTTGTTTTGATTTTTTTAAGAAATATTCAGGAAATATTTTATTAATTTCGAAACAATATCTCTATTAAAAAGAAAATGGTATCTTGAAAAAAGTGGTAAAGAAAGCTATTTTTTGTTGAATATTCTTTCCGAATGATAGCACATAGTCACTCGATTGCTAAAGTAAAAATTCATATAATTTTTGACTTAAGAATATTTAAAGGAGAAGGTGAATTTTTCGCATTTTTAATTTCAATATTCTTTAGTTTTTTCTTATTTAAAAGCGATTTTGATAAAAAAAAATTAATAAAACTTGATCTTATTTGAAAAATTTAGGCTTTTGAACATAAACTGAGATGTGTTTGTTCAAATGTCGTAAATTTCATATGATATGATCGTTGTCTGAGTGTTCTAACACGATGATGGTTCCCTTCGGTTTCCAATCCGAATAATAAAAAATATTTTAACGAATTTGAGCAACATTTTTCATTTTTTGTAATTTTTTTTAACGAACATATTTAAAAGAAGAAAAAATTATCAGCCTTCGCTTTCATTTTAAAAATCAAACTTCCTTGCTGATTTTTTTTACAATAAAAAATATTTTAAATTTAACGATGGAAATTTTTACCATTTACAAGAAAAGTTTTTTTCACAATGAAAATTTTTTATTTTTTTATATTTAAGAGGTTCATGACCAAGAAAAATACAATATAAAAATTTTCATTTTCCTTTTTTTTTTTTTTTTTTTTTTTAGTTTCTCCCATTTTTAAAATAATCCCTTTTTAATTTTTTATTACATAAATTTGAATATTTTTGAAATCAAAATTACAAATGTCCAAAGAGGTTGAAAAATATTTTGTCGACCGTCTCAGTGCGATCCTCACTGATTACCTTCAAGATTTCTCTCAAAACAATGTTGCCAAGGTTAATGTCCTTTTATCTTACCTCCCAAATAATTCTTTCCTTTAGTTTAGTTTAGGTATCAACAACAACATAATTATGGAAAATCTGGAAATCAGAAGAGATGTCTTTTTAAAATTTTCAATTCCAATCACATTAACTGAAGGTAGAATTGGAAGAATCAGCCTGAAAGTTTTTTATTTTTTTGGAATTGTTTTATGAATTAAATTTCAAAGATGCCTGCATTTTATAAATCCAATCCCAGCCATATGATCATTGAAAATGTTGAACTAACAGTAAGATCATTAAGTGAAGATCCGAACCAGCAATGGAACGAGAAGAACCCGAATGAAGAAGACGAGTCAGAAAAAAAGGACGAATTCATGCAAATATCGGTTTTTTTAAAAAAAATCTTCTCCATTATGAATTATTAATTTAGGAAGATTATAAAAACCAGAAATTGAGATTATGGGAAGAAAATATGAGGAAATATTTTGATGGTGATTTTTAAAATAATTTTTCTCTATTATTATTCTGATTTGATTTTTAGCTCTATCTCCACCTTCCTGGATTCAAAGCATAATTGATAACATCTTAGCAAATATGAGGATCACTGTTAAAAACTTTATCATATATTATGAAGTAATTTTTATCTTGAAATATATTTATTCAAATCTCTTGAATTTTTTTTTAGAATTATTCACTTTTGGGCTGCGAATCCGTGTTAAAACTAAGATTTGAAGAATTAGATTTAGTTTCAACTGATAGCAACTGGAATCAGAAGTTTTTTAGCAACAACAATCTGCAATACAAAATCCTTTCTCTCTCAAAACTTTCCTTGTCATTAAGATGCGAAAAGAATCTCAAGAGATCCGAAAAAAGTAATAGTAAAATGAATTTCCAGATCGAAAAGGAGAATGAAAATTATCGAAAACTAAGGGAGAAGGAGTCATTTCTTTTACATCCGATTGATTTTCATTTAAACATTAAATTTATCGACCACATTCTAAAAAAGGAAGAATTGTCAAAAGAAGCGCATGTGAAAATAACTGCTGAAATTTTGAGACCCATTATTTTGATGATGAATAAAGAACAGAAAGATTATTTATCTAATTTGGGAGATCATTTCAAAAGTCTTGAAACCATTCAAAATAATCTGCATATAAGACCAACTTTTCCCTTGAAAAAAAATCCTTTGGGATGGTTTAGATATAGTGTTGGTGCAATCATTGAGAAAAACCGTTTTTTGAAGTTAAATTTCCAAAGAGCTATGCAACAATTTTTTCTGATGAAGAAATATATAGCTTTATATAAAAAGAAGCAAAATATTGTAAAAAGAGTTTAATTTCTTAAACTAATAGAAAATATAGATTCATGTGCCCTGGTTGGGACAATGGAGTAGTGAGGATGAAGACCAATTCAATAAATGCGAAAGGGCCCTTTCTGTAAAAGACCTGCTGAAATATCGTGATTGGGCTTTTACAGAAATCAGAATCGAAGCTAAGAGATACTTTAATTCCCAGTTTTTTAGATCATTTTTCGAATTTTAAGAGCATTATTTTAGGAAAGATGGACAGGAAATTCAAGGAATGAAAGGCATGAAGCCTATAATAGACATTTGGACTAATGTCATTAACAATGAAGAAGCATTCATCACAAAACGAAATGAAGATAAAGACTTGCCTGTACAATTAGAAAAGAGAGAAATTTTCCATTTGTATGAAATCATGGGATTAGATAAGGTTTATATCAAATTTATTACAATTTACTAAATTTATCAAATTTATTAAAATTTGTAATAAGGCTAATGTTCTGAATTCATATTTGAAAGGTGAAAACAACAATCCGCAGGAAATTTTATTTGATGTGAAATTGGACCTCTCATCTTTCTTCTTGATTCTAACACAGGAAACAGCCACTAAAAAAGGCAAATATTCTCCAAATAACATTATATACAAGAAATGTCTATGCAACAAATGTAGACCTGAAACAATGCAAGAATCGGCTGAATCTGCTAAATTCAAAAACCCGAACAACACTAACTTGAAAGAGAACTTTCATCGAAAATTAAGTAAAAGTACTATGGGGATTTCTGCTGCCAATCGATTCAAAAGTAAAATAATTTATTAAATATTTCATACTTCGGAAAACAAAGCAACATCACCTATTGGAACAAATACTAATTTGAAATATCAAACGAGTAAAGAAAATGTCACGAAAATAGAACTACCTGAAATTGAAAAAGAGGAATTCTTATCCTGCAATGTGGAAGATAGCTTTCAAAAGGATTTCGCTGATTTAAACAGCGAACAGACCAATCGTCCAGATAAAAATGATGGGGATCAAACTAATAATAAATCAAAATCCACTGATAAAATATATGAGGTTCAGAAGATAATACTAATGCTCAGGATTTTTAATTTGAAATTGCATGTTCAAAAATTTCGCGACAACAAAGTTGAAACAAAGGATTCTGTAATATTTTTCTTTTCTTTCTATTGTTATTTTTTTTTCAAATATTATTTTTTGATTCAACAAAATTTATATATTTTAATTATTTATTATATTTTGTAAAAAATTTAAATTCAGATAACTGTCGAATCATTAACTATTATAAATCCGCAATGTTTTCAAATTATTTACGAGGAAGGGAAAAAGAATTTAATGAGAGATGATTGCAATGTCATTTTGAAGGAGTTATATGGCGATTTTTATTCCAAATCTTATGAATTGATGAAGAAAAGAGAGCCATTATATGGCAATTCAGATCAAGACTTAACTTTGTTTCTAAAATTTTTGAATGATCATGATATGAAAAATTACGCGTCTTTTCTCTCCGATTTAGAAAAAGATAAGCCTTTTTCGAACGAATATGAATATGATGACAAAAATTTTGAATTTTATAATAAATATTTCCAGCCAGATAATGAGTTCTATTTGCATTTGAAAGGAGATTTTAGAGATGAAGAGAATGGAACAAGAAGCTTAGGTATTAGAAACAATAAAATTTTATTTAAAAATAACATTTTAATAAAATTTTTATCAGCCTCTACAATTATAAATGCATCAAACCAATTGGATGAAATTTTACTTCAACACGTTTTTGGTATATTTTTGGAAGAATATGGAACGTAAAAATTGATGTTTTGCATTATTTAAATGATAAAATAGACAAATTCTACCTGGAGTCATTGAATTTTTGCAAACTAAATATTTACAAGAAAAAGTCAAAAAAAACAAAAGCAATCTGAAGGATGAGAAAAAGTCAACATTTTTAGGGAAAGAGAAAAGATCCCTGAAAAATAACGAAAAAAAAGAAAAAAGAGACATTGAAATCAATTTTAAATTGATTGGAACTGAATCTGAATTCAAAATCATCTCATATGATATTATTTCTAATCAAAAAGGTAATAAAAACTAAAATTTTTTTCTTAGACATTTTAATTATGAAATAGGTCTGGACAGGAAGAAAGTGGAAGATTTTGAAGAATTAGATAAAAATAAAAAAGAACAAAGTGAATCTTTCATTGAGATCCTACTACAGTCTCCAACGATGCATTTAACAACAAGTTCAATAAATTCTTTATTTTTATTTTTCTCCGATGATCCGGACTATCAAAACAAAAAATCAATGAACACAAGCAGAAAAACATTACTGAAATGCCTGTTGAAATATGGGGAGATTGGTCGTCTCTTGACCCAAAAAAAGAAGAAAAAAAGGTCCGACTTTAATAAATGTTCATTTTTTATTTAAAAATTTATTTTATTTGGAGTTTCAATTTGTTTTATATTAATATTTTGTGTGAATTATATTAAAACCAAAATTTGTGTTTAAGGTATGTCAAAACAAAACTGTCGATCAAAAGTGTGATTTTTGAAATTTACAATATTGGAATAATATACCGTGATTCACAAAAATTGAAATTGGAATTAAAGGATATCAAATATCAAACAGCTGAAAATCTAGGTTTAATAATATTTTTACTACTTCACCTCTTATTTTCTTCGGTTCTAGAGGAATTTTATAAAAATGAAGAAGAAATGGAAAATATGACTATTCCTCAACGGAAAGAATTGAGTGCTGCATTTGAAAACAAATCCAAATTTTACAAAATCAACATATTATCCATTAATGACATTTACTTATATGTCAGCTGTTTCAGACCCAAGTTCGGACCTGAAGAAATCAAAGTGTTCCACACAAAGATTTATGCAATAATTTCCAACTCTTACCTGAAAAACCATGCCTTATTAGTTGATAGCAAAGTGATGATCGGTGTGCCTTATTTTCATTTAGAGATTTCTGACAATTTCTTCACTTTGATCGAAATTCTGAAATCCCTAGAGATGTTGAAAGAGGAGTTTGAGCGTTTCTTGAAAGAAGAGAAGATGAGAAAGAATATGAATAACCCTCCAAATAGTAACAGCACAGGAAGAGAGTCTCAAAAACCAGCGAACAAATGGGCGGCAACTTCAAGCTATCTTTTTGAAAAAAACTATTCGAGAAACTTGGGATCAAAATCCAAGGTTTCAAAGGAAGATGCGATTTTATTGGAAGAATTGAATTTCTTGCTTCGTGATCATCTCAAAGAAGGACAAGAGAAGAAAAATTGCAAGCATTGCATTATCAAATTCAAAAAATCCTCCGTGATCTTCAATTTGATTTTCGGGAACTTTTGGGATTTCTTTAAGGATTTCCATAAAACTGATTTCTTTCTGTTAGAAAGGTTGATCAAAAAGCAAATGATAATGATCGAACCAAATGACGAATATGGCATTTTTATTGATTTCTTTTCTTCACAAAGGTTAAAAAAACAAATCTATAATAATCTTAACCCAGATGATAATGGAGATAAGAAATATCTAGTGAGTTTGAAGTGGCCGTTTTTGTTGGTAACTGTGGATACTGGCTTTTTTAAAAATAATATGACGATTCATTGCAGTAAAGCTGACCTCACGAAGTCAAAAAAGAAGAACTCGTCTTCTGAAGAGGAAGAATATAAAAGTCCCCATAATAAAATGGCTCCGGAATCGAATTTAAATTCTCCGGATAAAAAAAAACTGCTAACCAAGGAAAATATGTTTAAAATGAAAGAAGATGAACTCAGTTGGGATAGAATTAAGAGCAAGACAATAGATCAAGAGGTAACTTTAATTAAATTTATTAAGATAATTTTTAATTTTTTCTAAATGAAAAAAAATTTTGCTTTTAGGATTATTTAAAATCATTAGAAACCAAAGTGATTTTGGAACCTTTTTGGAAAGCTGCTAAAAACATACTTCCTTCTTTAGAAGACAATCACTATTTATATTGCAGAAAGATAGATATTGAATTTTTCAAAGAGAAGACGTTAATTTACCAAGATGAATACGAAATTCCCATTAAAGTTGAATCAGAAAAAAAGGATGTTGATGATAAACAAGTTTTCCTGTTGTTCTATAGGAAGAACACCCTTCTAAAAGAGTTACTTGAGAAATTTGACAAGACGATAAAGGAGCATCACATAAAAAACATTTTTTTCTTTAAAGTGAAAGAAATAGGAATGATCTTCAATGATGCTTTTGCAGCAGTCACACTTTTGAATGTAAAAAATCTTTTTTATCATATTTATCAAAATATATTACTTTTTATAATGTTATTGTATATTTGAAATAAAATTAAAAAAAAAAATTCATTTTATTTGTGCAAAAAAATCATTATTTAATTGAAATTTCCATTTTAATTTTGTGTTTAATTCCCATTTTCAATAAATTGATAATTCGTTTAACAAATGTTTATTTATGAAAAAGATTGCAAGAAATATCAAAGCTTATTTGAAGATCATCACTAAATATTTAACAGCAGACCTTAGCTACAATTTCCTCAACAAAGATGATTTAGAAAACGGTGAAATTCCTGAAAAAAACAATTCTGGACAGGACCATACTGACTCTGAAAATTCCACTCTTTCGATCCTTTCAATTTTTGAAGAGGAAATCATGCATTTATCAATCGATAAATTCTATATAAAATGTGAAAACTTAAATTTAAACGCAGAAAAAGACGAAATCAACAGGAAATTCATCAGTTTTGAAATAAACAAGCTGAAATTGAACATCAACACTGAGAAACTGGGGAAAGTTTATAATCAAGAAAAAAGTTCATCAGGGTCCATTATTAAAAACCCTGCTAAAACTAATCGTATTTTTCACATTTTGGACATTTCTCTGGATTTTTCCAAGATAACCAAATGCATCTTCAGGTCGATTTCAATCGATATTCGCAAAGACGACAACAAAAAAGAGACTTTGTTCGATTTCACAGTGGAAAAAATTGAAATCACTGCTATGAAAGACAAAAACCCCTATTTTTTCATTTGTCCATATAGCTCCAAAAAACAAAAAAAAGTCGATTTGTTCAAAAAAAAGCTGGCGTTTACGATGGCGTTTCGAGTTTTCGACTCGAAAATCAAATCGACTTCAGTGACTTTGTTACCAGTATCGATTTATTTGTCAACACAAAAAACAAACGCCATTTTACAAAACCTTAATGTTCTTATGG
>Ga0302186_10000762_pt1 | contig 28015 bp, 26 predicted proteins | sample II_Bog_E1_2_FD_198782 | JGI IMG/M metagenome (GOLD analysis project Ga0302186, IMG submission 198782) | Peat permafrost microbial communities from Stordalen Mire near Abisko, Sweden - II_Bog_E1_1 | ecosystem: Environmental > Terrestrial > Soil > Wetlands > Peat | place: Sweden: Abisko... | reverse complement strand
AAAAATCATAAAACCACTCAACTATTTAACAAAACTTTCTTGGTTTGCCCAATATAATTATTAAAATAAATTCCAAGAATTTTTTTCTAATGCCTTTTTAACTTAATATAGCTGACCTTCTTTTTCCCAGCGTTTTCGGTCTTTTTCTTCACTTTAAAGTCTCTTTTTTATCAGAACTTCATGATCAAGAGTTGCTACCTTTTGTTCAATGAGAATTTTTTTCCTTTCATTTAAGATATTTTTTTGACAAAAATCCAATTTCATCTTTTCAAACATCTAAAAAAATCAAAAACAATTATAATATTTAGTAATCAAAACCTCATCATAAACAAGAATTAGGGAAAATAGAGCTGCACCCAATTAGTATGAATTTTGAGACTTTTTGAATGATTGAAACAAACTTCCAAAAGCAAGTTAAAAATTCCAAAAATAATCTAAAAATGATAAATCTCAGAAACTAGAAATGGGAACTTTTGGTGTATTTCTCCAAAAAATTTGGATATTTGTTATAACGTTCAATTCGGTATTTTAAAGTCAATTCTTCAAAGCAGAAACCAACATAAGCTGCATATGATCAAAACTGACTTTGTAAGCAAAATATCCTCTTGCTATGTTTAACTCTCGTCAAAATATTTTTAATTAGTTTCAAGGTCAATCCAAAAATGTTTTCGATGTATTCAAGTGGAAAATATGTAAATATGTATCGATGCATTTGGGGTAAACCTGAGAAAGAAATAATTAGAAATATATAAAAGGGGAAATTACAAAAATGTTCTCAAAACAAAGAAGTTTAAGATCTATTATGGTTTTGAGAAATTCGAGAAAACAATTGTCTACAAATAATTGAAAAATGGAAAAATTCAAACATTTTCCTCTCATCAAAAAAATGTTGAAGATCATCCACAATTTGATTATTATTTTGATCCTTATGGTTTTAGACATAATATCCAAAATTAATAAATTTTTACGAATCTTATTTTTATTTTTGGAGTCAAAATTAGTCTCGATAAATTTATTTTTCATTTGATTTCCTTTGAAAAATAAAGTTTTTATTATTTTTTTTTGTTTACCAATTACAACCACTAGTTTGTTGAAGTCTTTATATGAATGATTGATTCCTAATGAAGAAAAATTCTCAAATGAAAGCCTTTGAGTTCTAATCATTAATTTTTGAAAGAAAGAAAGAAAAAAAATTCACTAAAATATTAATCAATTTGTTTAATTTATAAAAATACATTTTATTCAACAGCAATTGCAATAAATTTTCATAATTTCCACAGGTGAAAAATTTAAGGTTAGACTGATAAAACCTTGATTGGCAAGAGATATCACCATTTTCATCAATGTTCCTATTGCTTCTTCCAAAGTTTGATAAACATGCTGTTCAATCAAAACGAGGAATGCTAATTGAAATATTTTGCTAAAAAATTTCTTTTAAGAATAAATAATTAATTTAATCGAAAGTATTCAATACTGTATCATCGATAAAATTAGAGTCATAACCCATGAAGCGATAATTTGACCCTTGGATGAACTGTAATTGTTTAAAAGGGTGTGAGTTATCATAATTAGATTGTTTTTTTTTTCAAACACTCATGATAAATGCTCAACGGAGATTGTGGTTTAGCTAAAAAAAAGTAGATGGATGATGAGCAAGACTCTTTTATTGCTTTGTTGCTATAATAATATTTTTTTTTTTTGTGATATTGAGAAAAAAAATACTTGGAAATGAGAAATCTTGAAAAAAATTAGACGCTACCAACAATTGAAGCTAACGCAATTTGGGAAATCTGATTAATAAAACTTTCATATTATGAAAAAAAATATAAAAAACTACATGGTTAAAGATTTTTTGCAAATTATGAATACAAAAAGCTGTCTCTGTTCTTCCTTGCTTTTTTGAGTCAATCAGAGTATAACATTGTTTTTTAAGAATATATTTTTCCAACAAATACCAAATATCTCAAATTAAATTTCAATTATTTCTTTGATAGAAATCATTGTTCACTTGAAAAAGTAATGGTTACAGAGTGAATTCCTGATGAAAGTTTTATGGGAAATGTTGTTGGGTTTGATCAATTGGAATAAAAATTCCAAAAATTGATTGATATGTGGAAGGTTCAAAAATTTGTCATTATCAAAGTCTTCTTTCCAGGAAAAATTATTTGATTTTTCTGGGAAATTCGAAAATCTTTTGTCACTCAATAAAATTTTATTTAAATATTCAAAGGTACGAATTGAGTCATTTCATCATTGGTCGCAGATATTATTTGGAAATATTCTTCCAATCTACTAAGAAATTGTAAATAATTTGTTCCGTATTGTTTTTTTCCTTAGAAGTAGATAAGATTTAATTTTTATAAAAATAAAAAGGACCAAAGTGCTCTGCAGATTACAAATCATGGCACAAAGTTTTTGATTTTCTTTTTTTTCCTTTGAATTTTCATTTTTGTTCGGTCTCGGTGAATCTTGTAATTGTGAAGATCCTTTTTTTTCTTCTTCTTTTATTGAACTTCTGCTTTTTCTATCTTATCAACACGGATTAATATTATTATCAGTTTACTTAAAAAAAAATACCTGCTAATTAAATTTTCATTCATCATTTGATTTGACTTTATAGATATCGATTCGATGATCAAATTTTTGAGCTAGGGCTGCTTATCTGATCATCTTCAACTTTTGAAAAAAATTTCCGATAAAAATGTTTAAAAGACTTATCCAATCAACTGCTTTATTTGAATTCAACATTTTTTCTTCAGTTTTTTTCTTTTGAGAGTCATTTATTCATTAAAGAGACTATTCGAGTTTCTGTTTATTATTAATGAAATCTATATTTTCTACATAAAGGCGCAATATTGCTATAACCATTGAAAGTTCTTGAGGTTTATGGCCAATAGTCTGTTCAATTAGTTTATTTCTCCAAAAGGCCTCTTTGATGGTTCCCATAATATATTTCATCTAGATTTCGGTCTTTTTAATAATAGCCTGCGGATTCCCCCTTTTCACAGACATCCAATTATAACATTTGACTCCAATATCCACCAAGGAAGAAGTTATCTGAATAATTAAGTTCAGGCCTTTATGACAAGAAGCTGATAAAGAAATTAGCATTGCCTTGATTTTGGTGTTAATTTCACGATGATTTCAGGCAGAATCAATTCTGAAATCCAAAGGCTTTTCCATAGAAATTTCAAGCTTATCTGAAGGGACAATGGCAGTTTTCTCTGGAGAATTGGTCTTTTCGAATGTTCATTATTTTTATTTTAATCTTCTGAATTTCAAAAAAAAACTCAGATTTTATTTTTATTTTAAGAAAAAAAGGCTTTATTTTTGAAAGCCTGATTTTATTTTTAAATAAAATTTTATAATCAAGATTTTAAAAAATATAAAAAAAGAAAAAACCAAATATGGAAGACATGCAATCAAAAATTAGAAAATACATCATTAAATCCTGTCCAGTTGGTGAAACCAAGGATGTATTTGTGGGTAAATCAAACTTAAGCTATAAATCACCAATTTTTTTTCTAAAATTAAAAAATAAACAATAGATTTATCAAAGCTCTTTCCAAGCTTTAACCCTGAAGATCCAGAAGTTCTTGCTGTAATGAAGGATTTCAATGAAGAACACTTGGTTCTTGCAAAAGGAGAAAATAATTTAAAAGTGAGATTTTCAGAATTTTCATTTAAAAACCGCCATTTTTATATTAAGTATGTGGTATCGCAAACCGGAGCTCAAGAAAACTTCTATATTGACCAAAGAAATAACCAAAGACATTTCGTCAACCACCTTGAAGCCAAAATCACCGCCTCTGAACCTTTAGAAATGGTTATAGATGAAACAATTAAAATTTATAGGTTCACATTTAAAAAAAAAAAAATTTATTGATTTTTTTTTTTCAAGAGATGAGATTGAAAAGAAAATATTGAAATATAAGGACGATTATTATAAGGAGCAAGACTTCGGTGTCTTTGGTAATTCAAATTTATTTAATTTTTTTTAAAGAGTCTTGCATTTTTATTTCTAAATTTACTAATTCTTGCTATTTCAAGTTTATGGAGAAGGAACTAGCGATCAGTTCAGCTTCTATGTGGCAATTAGTGCAAAGAATCTGAACTTTAAAAACTTTTAGTATATAACTTGAAAAAAAATTAAGATAATTTCCTGTTAGTGGAGGAGAATGGCTTTCTGAATGGAGAATCACGAAAAATTCTTTAATTGTAAGAATACATTTTGAATTTAAAAAGAAAAAAAAATAAAGGGGAAAATCAGAATTAATGCTCACTTTTTCGAAGATGGAAATGTCCAATTGAAAGAAATAAAAAACATTGAGGAAAAATTAGGGCTCATCGGAAATGACCCAATTGGAGAAAGTGCCTATGTTGTTGAATTAATTGAGAAATTAGAGACCAAGCTACAAACAGGACTCGATGTCATCTATGAAAATATGCCTGATCAATTTTTCAAAGCTATGAGAAGAATTTTGCCATGTAAAAATTTATGATAATAAAGGATTTTAATATTTATTTAAATAAAGTCACGAACACCAAGATGGAATGGAATGCTGCTATTCCAAAAGTCATTGGTGCTTTGAAACAATAAAATTACCTAGATTTGGGATTAATTAAAAAAAAATATTCAAAAAACCACCAATTTAAAAATTTTTCAGGGTCATAATACCTTTTAATTAGTTAGTTTTTAATTTTTTTCACCTTTCCAAAATTTAAAATGAAATGACTAATGAATTCTAATCAGTTATATTTTTTACAAACAAAGAATAAATTCCCGTATAGCATTTCAGATCTATCTTCCAATTTTTTAAAATAAAACATAAAGTCTTCGAAAATCAAAAACCAAAAATAAAAATCAAAACAAAAACTAAAAAAAAAGAAAACTTCAGGTTCCAAAAATCCTCTGTTCCTCAAATCCTATCCAAATTAACAAATTTCCTCCAATTTATCACCTAATATACCATGGTTTTTGAAAAAAATAAAGACAAACCTAGGTAAATCATATTTTTATTAACCCTTCCTCAAGGAACATATTTTTTAAAAATCTAGTGAGCCTGAAGAACAGAAAAATGCTGAACAAGATGGACAGTAATTTGATATGACCTAATTTCAATTTTAATATTTGCATTTTAGCCAAGCAGCCGACGAAGACAATGACAGAAATCTGAATCCCAACAACTCTCCAGAAAAACCGACATCCTTCTCCAAATCCGAAAGCATTGACTTGACCTCCCAACAAGCCACTATCCAGAATCCGCAAGTTTCTGAGTACAAAGAAAATGATGAAAACAATGAAGATGAAAAAGAAGAAGTGGGAGGAAATCAGATTTACAAGGGTCTAAATTTCAATGAGCTTGAATTCATCAAGACCTACATCCAAAAGTACAAAACACTTTGCGATGAATTTGAAAAGGATTACCAAAATCCAGAAAATCTACAATATTACCTCCTTTCGCAAGCCTTCATCAATGAATGGAAGGAATATGTCAGTTATGACCAATTGTTGAGGGGAGACCCTCCATTGAAAAACTTTGGCAAAGCATTTCCTCAATATTTTAACAAAGACCTGCTTGATGATTACTCAGCCAACGGAGAAGAGTTGGTTTATAGAAATGAAGAAGAAAGAAGTGAGCTCAAACCTGGACTGCAAGAAGGAGTTGATTTCCAGATTATCAACAAAGAAATGATAGATTTCTTCAAAGCAGAATTTCATGGAAGAGAAATCATGAGAAGAGCCTATATTTTGCCAGATGGGCACAAGAGAGTCGAAATTTATTACAAAAAGGTAATTTTTTTTAAAAAAATTTTGTTCAAAGAAAAATTCATCCAAATAATTTTTTAATTTTTTTCCAAGAAAGAGGAATAAATTAAAAAAAATATAATGTTAAATTTATTAATATATTTCTTAAAAAATAATATTTAGATAAATCTCATTTTCATTACAAACCAAGTGCTCAAGGATGCAGACACCCGTCAAATTCACAAATTCAAAGAAAATTACGCGTTGATCTTCTCCCAAAAAACCCTTCGAGACCTTAAAGAGATGATGACAGATGTCGCCCAGACGAAATTTTCCAAACGAACAAGCTTTTACTCCAGTTATTCTTCCTACAAAATAGATCAATTGCGGCTTTGGAAATTGGACCCTGATGTTACCTTGTCAGCAGCCTTTGACTATGTAAAAAAAGTGTGCAACAGCACGAGTGGCTATGATTACCGTATCGAAATGAATGGGAAATTCTTGGACAATGACCTCGACCTCAAGATTGGTGACCTTAATTTGAAAGACAATGAATATTTGATAATCGAGGTTCGAGATGAAAACAAAGCATGGAACTTTGTACAAGATGGTGTGCCGAACATGGAGAAATGCGAATATTGTAATAGATATGAGAAACTCTCCTCTTATTGTGCTTGCAAAAAAGTAAATTTTAAAAAATTTAATTATTTATATAAAAGATTTTCTAGGTCGGTTATTGCAATGAAGAATGTCGTCTGAAGGATAAGCGATTTCATGCATTGCGTTGTGAAAAGACAGATGAAGAAGAATTAGATCAGCCTCAAATCACCGAGAATTCTCGAATGGGTCTGACAGGGCTTTCCAATCTTGGAAACACCTGCTTTATGAATAGTGCCCTACAATGCATCAGCCATACCTATTATTTAACGAAGTACTTCCTAGAAGACCGATATAAACCAGAAATCAATGAAACCAATCCCCTGGGAAGCAAAGGTAAACTAACAGAAAAATACACAATATTACTCAAGAATCTGTGGCTAAAAACTAACTCCATTTTCAGTCCTTATGGCATCAAAGGTGCGCTTGCGAAATTGAACCCCATGGTTGGCTAATATATAATAATAACTTTATTTTTTATTAAAACAATCCTTTTGCTAAATTTTTCCGTTTTTTTTATAAATGAAAATCTAGTTCAGCGGCTATAATCAACATGATTCCCAGGAGTTCCTTTCCTATCTTTTGGATGGTTTGCATGAAGATCTGAACCGAGTTAAGGTGAAGCCTTATACAGAAACCATAGAAAGTGATGGCCGGCCTGATGAAATAGTTTCTCGAGCAAGTTGGTTTAATCATTTGAAGCGCAATAATTCCATAATCACGGATTTAATGCATGGGCAATACAAATCAAAAATCACTTGTCCAGATTGTGGTCATGTTTCCATCACCTTTGATCCATTCTTGACTTGCACCTTGCCACTTCCGACCAAGGAACGCAAAAAGATTGATTTTTATTTTATTTTTGCTGACAACCACATCATCCCTGTCAAAGTCGAAATTTGGTTCAAAAAACGAAACCATTACATATCCAACTTAAAGGAACAAGTGATTGAGGAATTAAAAAATATTAGAGCTCTCACTTCTAAATCCTTCAATTTTTATTTCCTGAGCAACACCTCCCTGTCAAAGGTGACAGCAGGCACCCCAACCAATGAAGTTAGCAAAAAAAGAAAGATGGGCAATATTTTTGCTGTCGAAATGGACTCTAATTTATTGTCACACAACGAAGCAGATATTGTAGAGGTACCCATCACTTTCTCCAAGAAAGAACATTACTATTCCTCCTATTACACCAAAAGACCAATCACATTCGTTCGTCCAATGCACTTTCTTCGAACTGATTCCACCAACGATATGCACTTCAGGATCTTCAAATATTTTAGATTCTTTTTCGAAGAACTCTTCCAAAACCCTGAAGATAAGGAAGAATTCTTAAAATTGAATGATTTAGAAGCATATGCAAAGTTGTTTGGAAAGCCAGATGAAAGACCTTATGAAGTTTTGCTTCAAACCAATGCAAGAAGTTATTTGAGCTGTTATTATTGTGGGGAATACAGGTGTGACAACTGTAAATTGTCAGAAAAAGATGATGAAACTTTAGATGACATCTTAAAAAAAATCAAAAGCAAAGACTTCGGTTTCGAATTGGAAGTTTATTGGCCGAACCCATCCATATATGAACATCATGATATTGGAGCTCGTTTCCATAAATGTGAAGATTTAAAAAAAATGGAAAAAGTGGAAGAAAAGAAAGAAGAGGCGGTGGCAGCGGTTGAAACGGACACGAAGTCAGTTGAAACTCCTATCGAAGAAGAACAGAAATCCTCTGAATTCAAAAACAAAAAACCTTACATCATAACAAAGAATCTGGTTTCTGATGATAAAAATGCAGAAGGTGATGAAAAAAGTTTGTCAGAATGTTTTAACTTGTTTTCTGAGCCAGAGACATTGAACGCAGAAAATGCCTGGTACTGCAGTAAATGCAAAAGTCACAAAGAAGCGAACAAAGAGATGAAGATATATAAATCACCACAATACCTGATTCTCCATCTTAAACGTTTCAAGGGAGGAGAGTCCATTTTGAGTGCAGGGAAAATCAGCACCAAGATAAACTTTCCTGTTATTTTAGATTTGACTAATTTGGTCATGAATCATGAATTGCCCACAGAATACCTATCAATGGAAACTCCTTCTCTTGTGGAGAAAACGGATAACATGGAAGAAGAGAAAAACTCCAACTTAGAAGAAATAGATCTTGGAGATGGAAAAATGATTAATGAAGATGAACAGATAAACAAGGAAAAGGTTAGTGCTGAAGTAGAGAAAATTGATGCAGAGCCAATGATCATCGAAAGTCCTGCAGAAACAAAAGAAAAAAAGCAGCTTTTGTATCGATTATATGCAATCTCAAATCATTATGGAAGTGTGGGATTTGGCCATTATACTGCTTTTGCTTTTCACCCAAAAGACAATTCTTGGTATTGTTTTGATGATTCCTCAGTTAGCAAAGTCACTGAGGATCAAATAGTTACTTCCGCAGCCTATATTCTGTTCTATGAACGCTTCAATCCTGATTGTCCAGATGATAAACCATTAGACTTTGATATAAAAGTTGAACAGAGCAATGCACCCGTGCAAAGCAACACAAATGAAACAGTTCAGCAAGTGGACCTTGGAAATGTTAATGGAAATCAATCAACTGCTGAGCAAAACATCAGTAGTTATTTGGAAAGTGGAAGCACAGGAAATCAAGCCATGGAAGGTGGAAACAAGGCTGCATTTGAAGAATGAAAGTCTAGAAATTAGGACACAGATTCAGTCGGCTTATAACCCTTTTGTTTAAAAAAAAAAAAAAAAAAATATAAAAAATTAAAAAAAAATTATCGTCTTTTAGAAATTTCGGGGGAGGATCTGAACAGTTTCTATAATTTAGAATAAAATGACATGAAAATAAAGAAAATTTTTTTTGTTACAAAAAACTTCAGCTCGCTATGTTTAAAATTAATGATTTCCTAATAATTTTTCCTGTTTATGTATGCTTTTAAATCTTAATCAATTAATTCCAAATAATTCTTTTTTTCCTTAGATAGCTCTGAATTTTCCTTTTTTAGAAATTCAAATATTTTTTCCACATCTTCTTTCAATTGTTTCTGTAAATTTGGCAGCCATTCCTTGTTATTTTCTGCTGGGATATCCAAATTAAACTCCACTTCATTCAGCTTGACGAACCATTCACTTGGATTTTGGCTATCCTTGAACATATCATCAAAGTCTTTTTTGAGAATTTTGCCATAATAGACCTTGAGTTCTTGTAGGCGAAGCCTCATTTGTTTCAGAAAAATTGTTTTCTTTTTGTCTAAATCCTGCTTTGCGAAATCTTCAATGAACATGTCATGCATTCCAATGCATTTCAAAATTAAGAAGAGAAATAATCTCACCGTTTGTTCCATGACTTCCGATTTCAAAAGACAAATTCTGATGTCATTTAATGAGTCCAAACGCATTAAATGATTTTTTATGACATTATACTTCTGATTTTCTTCAGGTGCCTTTTCCACCTCATTCCCGTTTTCATCCTCCACAAACTCATTCTTCCATGTCTCATAATCAGCATCATCAGTATTCGCATTCAACAAAGGGTGATTAACAAACTTCTCCCAAGAAGGAGGATTCCGGGAAAACAAAGCTTTAATTAGATTTTTCATTAAATTTGTAATGTGGACTCCATCTTCCTTTTTGTCATTTTCATCAAAAATTTCATTTAAAGTTTGTTTGCCTTTTGGTCGCTTGAAAAGCAATTGTACAATGACTTCTCCAAGAGCTCGCATATGGGTGTGTTCAAGATTGGGCTCCACACTGATTTGGTTATTTAGATTGGGGCTGAAATCAAAAATATCTACCATTATGTTGTAATTCTTTTTGTCATAAATCACATGCGAAATATTCAATTCCTTTATGCCCAGGTCTTGAAGACCCATCGGTCTTAAAATCATATTTGGCAGCTCGTTGTAAAAATGGGCTATTTCTCTTATCACATTTACCATGTTTATTTCCTTGACCTGATCATGTTCTGTAAAACGAGACAAATCACTATATTCTTGAAAGAGGTAAATCCGATTATCCTTTTCCACATAATCTAAGAGTTTGAAATATTGTTTAAAATCTGGTCTTGCGCCCAATTTGCTAACTTCTTGTATGAATTTGAATATTTCAGCTTGGATTCTAGAAGGAAACATCACCCTTTTGACAAGAAACTTACGATGAGGCTCGTCCTCTTCTTCAGCGACACTGACTTCAAAAAAGGCTTGGTCGAGCTTTGAATTGGGAACAGGATATTCTTGAAGCTTTTCTTTAACCAGGTAAATGGTCCCTTTTCTTCCACGGAGGTGCAGCATTTTTTCTATGTTTTTAAAAAATGGAGATATTAAAATTTATTTATTTCCAAAATAAAAGAGTTTAGTTTGAATAATTAGGAAAAAAATAGCATTTTAAAGGAACTTAAATAAAATATCTCCTTATTGATTGAATGAATAAATTTTTCTTTTGTTAATTTTTACACATGCAATTTTTTCTTTATCCGAGAAGTTGAACATTCACAAAAAACTATCAATGTGGAAATTTGCTGCCTCTTTTTTTGTAGGTGTTTTGCATTTTTAAGAAAATGAAATAAATTTTGTAAAAACAAAATAAAATTTATCTCTAATTCCAATCAAATAAATCCCCTAATCGATGACTGACCCTGCACAACCGCCTGGCAAACAAATGCAATGTTTCGCCTGTAAAGAAACGATTTCCTCAGAGCAGTTCGTTTTAGTTGGTGAAAACAACTATCATCTAGAGCATTTCGTTTGCCAAGAGTGCAAAAAACCACTTGCTGGTCAATTGTATTATGAGCATAATGAAAATATTTATTGTGAAGAAGATTATCACAACCTGTTCAGTCCCAAATGTGACAAGTGTCAGCTACCCATTAAAGACAAATACCTCAATGTTATGGGCAAAAACTTCCATCAAGCATGTTTCATCTGCTTCAAATGCAATTCTGCCTTTGAAAATGGCCAATACTTTAAGCAAGATGACCATCCTGTGTGCATCAAATGCTACAGTTCTCAAGCCAAAAAATGTGCTTCTTGTGGGGAGCCTATTCTAAGCAAAGTTTATTCAGCTCTTGACACATATTGGCATTTTGAATGTTTCAAATGTGCGAAATGTGGAGAAAACTTCAAAAACGAAAGTTTCATCACCTTGGACGGCAAGCCATACCATCAGAAATGTCACCAAATTCTTTGCGTTGTATGCGAGAAGCCTGTCAGTGGGGAATATTATCAAGTAGAAGGCAACAAGGCTCTACACAAAGAATGTGTCACTGCTTATAAAGAGAAGAAAAAAAAAGATGCAGCACAAACAAAGTCAGAACCTCCAAAAATTGAAGAACTTCCAAAACAAGAGGAAAAACCCAAAATCGAGGAAACAAAGAAAGAGGAAGAAAAAGTTGAAGAATTCCCAAAAATAGAAGAAGAGTCTAAACCAAAAATTGAAGAGCCACAACAAGAAGAGATCCCAGCAAAAATCGAAGAGCAGAAACCAATAAATGAAGAACCAAAACCGAAAATTGAAGAGCCTAAAACAGATGTTGTTGTCCCTAAAGTCGAGAATCAAATAGCCAAATTTCAAGAAGAAACAAAGGTAGAAGAGAAACCAAAACCTTTGCAAAAACCTCTGATTTTAGATGAGTCAAAACCTGCGAAAATTGGAGTTGGTTTGGGTGCAAGTTTGGGAATTCCAACTAGCAATACTGAAAAAAAAAGATGTTCAGTTATGGTGAATGCATCAAATTATGAAGTTTTTGTTCCAGAATTTGAAGAAAAAAAGGTGGAGACTTTGCAAGAAGGGTTCAAAACATTGACAGTGGGTGATATTCATATGTACCCTTATGAAAATTTAACGAAGATCCCCTATCCAGCTGATGTGGATCCTTCGAAAAGAGAGGAATATTTAGGAGATGGTGACTTTATGAAGGTATTTGGGATGACAAAACTTGAGTTCGTGAAGCTGCCGACATGGAAAAAGAACGAATTAAAGAAAAAAGCTAAATTGTTCTAAACATTATTTATGGGCTCTTTAAAGCTTTTTCGAAAAGATGATAAATTATTAATTTTTTTAGAGACAATGAAAAAAACTTAATAGTTTCATTATTATTTCTTCGAAATTAATTAAAAAAGTCTGAATTTATCAAAAACTTCTGTTTTAATTTAATTAATTTCTAGAAAAAAAGGATTCTTCATACCTATAATAGATGGGAAACGGATGTTCATGTTATGAGAAAGATGATGAAATTGAACTAAACACCAAAACAAATTTATTGAAATTAAAAAAAATCAAATTGGATTCATCGTTTAAGAAGGAGATGAACCTCAATAACCAAGAGCCTGCCAAAGAAAATTTATCATTGAAAGTTATGAAAGAAGGTGAACAGAAGAAAAATGAAGATGTGCAGAAGCTAATTGAGGCGAAAAACTTAGAGAAAGTTGAAACAATTGATTCAAATTCAAGTAATTGTAATTAAAAAGAAAATCATGAAAACTCATAATTTTTAGTCAAAGGATCTAATGTAAATATAGACGCAGTTTAAATGTTCCATATTCCATTTGTTGTTTTTTCCAAAATGGATTATTATATTAAATGGTTCCCTTAATTAATTTTCATTAATGTTATTGAAAAATTGTGATGACTTGAGTGATCATTTTTTTTCTCAAATTCAGTTAATAAAAAAAAAGACAAGCTTAATAATTCTGATAAAATAAGCATTTTTTTAACTTAAAAAATTGGGCAAAAACAGTACTTTAACTCAAGCGCAAATTCATTTAATTTCTTGAGTTTCTTCTTTTCAATATTTTCTTAAATTTTTTTGAAGATCATCTGCATAATAATTCGATGCAGGAATTCAATAGGTTCCCAAAATAAACAATAGCTTCTTCTCCTAATGAAATTTGGTTCAGATTGTTTTTCACGCTGAATTTCCTTTTCTAACTGATTTTAATGGCAATCTTTACCTTTTTTGATGAGCGAATTTTTCTTCAACAATGATTTCTTAATCATTTAGAAAAATTGATAAGATTTCTTCTAATTTGGCTTCAACAAACTCTACTCCTTATTTCTTCTTAGATTGGCTAAAGGCATTTTTACACCCCTTTCTGAGGTACAAAGAACATATTCAATTTAGAAATATCCAAAGGATGGATAAAAATTTTCTGATCCTTTTTCCCATTTTTTTGAATTTTTTTTTTTCAAAACAGAATAAATATTTTAAAAAGAACAAAGCTAATTATTAAAAAAAAAAAAAAATACATTAATTATAATTAAAAATATTTTTTTTCTTAATTATAAAAAAAATAGCACAATAGTTTTTTCTAAAACTTCCCTTGTTTTCATTTAATAAATGGGCTCTTGTTGTACTAATAATGTCAAAGCAGCAAAAATAATCAAAACCGATGAGATTATCGATTTAACAACGAATGATAAACAAAATCAAAAAAATCAAGTTGTCATTGTGACACCTCAAACCAGAAGGACTGTACCTCAACTAAAAAAATTGCAGAACAATCCTTTATATAAAAGAAGACGCAGAAAATCTTTGAACGACGCAACACTGTCGAACGATCTTCAAAAAAATGTTGTAGTTAGAAAGAAACGATTAACTATGAGCTCAAATATGGAACTCATCAAAAATAAATTGTTCACGAATGCCATTGGAGAGATTCACGCTTCCCTTCCAAAAATAAAGCAAGAATTGTAGTCTACTCTTATGTATATGCCATTGAATATTATAAACATTCTTAAAAATATTCTTCTGTATATCGTATATATTATCAATTATTTCCTTAATAAATAAATCACACAAATTTTGAAAAAGGTGTGATAATGTGTTTCTTTCATTGTATTATATCTAAATCAAGCTGTTAAGTTTTAAATAATGAAAAATAGGGGTGAATATTTTATATTTTTCTTTCTTTCCCTCATTTAAATTCAATTTGATAAGAAAAGAATAGGAAGTAAAAAACAAAAATTTGTCTCAAAAAACCCAAAAAACAAAAATTTGAATCAAAATTTTTAAAGCTTTTTATAAACTTTATCTTATAAAGGTTTCCCTAAATATCCTAAAATTATTTTCAAACCAAGACTAACCAATGACCCACGCTTACGGTTATAGAAGAAGAACCAGAGACAGATTTTCGAAGGCTTTTAGAGCCAGAGGAGGCATCCACATGAAAAAATATTTGACTAAATACACTCTCGGAGAGTTTGTCGATGTCTTTGCTGATGCTTCAAACCACAAAGGTATGCCATACAAATTATATCACGGTAGAACTGGAAGAGTCTTCAACGTGAACCCAAGATCAGTCGGTGTTATTTTGACTAGACAAGTCAAACAAAGAATTGTGGAAAAAAGAATTCATTTAAGAGTCGAACATGTCAGAAAATCAAGATGCCAAGAAGACTTTTTGAGAAGAGTGAAGGAAAACGATGTCAAAAAGGCTGAAGCAAAAAAAAATGGACAAATCATAAGCACTAAGAGAGTCATGCCAGGACCCAATCCCTCCAGACACGTCAAATTAACGAAAGTGGAGTACCAAAACCCAGGAATCTTCTATGAAATTTTCTAAGAGGCTATAGGTTTTAAATAAGATTAAATGAAAAGAAAATAAATGATGAAAAAAAAAAAAAATTTACAGAATTTTAGTCTGAAAGGAGTTGGGGTTTTCAAATAAAACTCTTCTTTTTTTTTTTTTTTTGGATGCTTTATGTTCGAAACAATATTTTACTTCTTATTTTTTAAAAAAAAATATTCCAAATTAAAAAGACCCAAAAGAAAAAAAAATTTCATTTTTTCTTCCTCTTTCTTAAAAAACAATATTTCATTCAATAATATGGTTTTGTCTGAGCTTGAGTTTTGTTTTTAATTCATAATTTGAAATTTTAATATTTTTTGAAAGCGATAAACTTTCGATAGCGGGGTAGCTCAATTTGGCAGAGTACTGGTCTCATAAGTCAGGGGTTGATGGTTCGAATCCATTCTCCGCTAGTTTTTTTTTTTTGGTTTGGTACTATAAATTTTTTTTTTTTGAGTTTGGAGGGCTCCATAATTTTTTTTTTCACTAAATGGAACTCTGTTTCTTCTAATTGAAAAGAATCTCTTTCTTTTTTTCATGGTTCTTTGAAGGTTTTTTAGAAACTTCAGAAATAATAATGAAGGATGTGGCAAAGAAATTAATGATTTCACCATAAAGCTTTAAAAATGTTCAATGGAAAAAAGAAAAGATTTTTAGAAAATTCTCTATTGAGACCACAAACTCAAGATTAAATCGTGTCTTCATTTTTTTTTTGGGGGAAAAAGGCTAATGAAGAATATCCTAGAAAAGTATGTAACAGAAATATTCGAAAGCGGGGTAGCTCAATTTGGTAGAGTACTGGTCTCATAAGTCAGGGGTTGATGGTTCGAATCCATTCTCCGCTATTTTTATTATTTTTAATTGTAGTGAAAATACACATTTAAAATCATTGAAAATGACAAAATCAATTGAGCTTTTAGGGAAGAAGTTTTCATAAAGTGGAGTAGCTCAATCTGGTAGAGCAGTGGTCCCATGAGCCATAAAGTGACGGTTCAAATCCTTCCTCCGCTATTTTTTTATCTAATTTATATTTTGAAAACTAAACAAAATTAATTAAAACAGGAAACATTTTGCAAAATTCTTTAGAAATCTCATCACATATAATTTATTTAAATGACAAAATCGAAATGATTTATTAATATGGGAAATTCAAATAAAAAAAAACAATTTTTTTTTTTTTTTCATTTTTTGTTCTAATTAGAGAGAAAATATAAAATAAAATTTAAAAACATAGTAAATTTTGTTCATTACAATAAAGTTTGGGTGAAGGAAACAATTTTTTATATAGAAATAAAATTTTATAATTTAAAAAATCACAACCAACTTAAACTTAATTATTAATATTATTTAAATTTCTTCTTTCTTGGTCATAAACAGTATATTGGCAATTTTTTTCATTCAATTTATTGTTTCTTCAGGGTTTCTTTGCTCTTGATTGAGCATACCCAAATTTTTGAGTAGATTATAGTGCCACTTCTTCACATTTTCATCCACAATGAATTTCTGGTTCACATCTCTTAAAACTCCCGGGAGACATTTTCTTAAGGCTTCATTTGATCTTAAAAAGTTTTAAAATCATTCAAAAATTTTTTTATAAAACTTGGGATTTTCTGAAAGTTTAAGGTAGCATTTTATTATATGTCGGAGAAGTCTTTGATCATCCTTTTTGCTTTCTACGAGTTCTTCAATCATAGTTTGAAGGACAGTTGAAACCTTGAGAAAGAACTGGAATAAGATAAATTGTTGATTTAATTACAGCGAAAAATCTATCTGCAGTTTGGGATATGTAATTTAAACCTTTATCATCATTTAGGATTTTTTGAACTATAAAGGTTGCTACTGTTCTAGAAAGTTCCAAACCTCTCTTCATAATTCTTAAGCAAAGAGGGATGATCTCAGTTTGCATCAAAAAATGAATGGCTTCAGAATCATCACCCTATTTTTTAAATAGATTTAAAACAAAAATATAAAAAACCGAAAAAACCTTCACAAGTGCTCCAATAACTCCTAAACTTGAAACTCTCAAATTTTCAAAGGGTTTTGATCTGGTTGAAGTGTTCAGAAATGGGTAAAGAAAAAGAGGAATATGGGCTATGAATAAAATTAATAATTTTTGAAATTATTTTATTTTAATATTTAAAACCTGATATGAAATAAGATCTAGTATCTGAATGCAGAGCCAAACATTGAAGAAGCCCTAATACATTGCAAACTCGATTGGAAAGTGGTTGGGAAAGTTGGGCTGGAGCCAAAAAAGGATATATTGACACTATCTCTTGCAGTCTGAAATTGTTTAATTTTTAACAATGAATAAAAAAAAAAATTACAAAATTGCCAAAGTTCCAACTGAATACCATAAATAAGGAGCTAAATTAGTAAAACTTTCTCTTTTTTTGCTTAATTCATGAAGCGCTTCTTCTCTTTTATCGTGGTTTCTCAAATTCAGAATGTGTTGAACAATTTTTTCAATATCTTGCTCATTGTTATTCATATTGCCTTGCATTGGAGGCAAAGAAATTCCCAGGCTCAGTGGATTATTGATTTCGTTGATTTGCAGAGGAGGGGGAGTCGTCAAAGAAAAACCAATAAAATTATTATTCATTTGATTGTTTTGACTCAAAATGTTGGGAGTTGCTTGTTTAAAAGGAATAGCACTAGGATAGGGCATTTTATATGTATTTAAGGGAGGTGTATTCGACAAAGGCATTAGGTTTTGATTCAAATGGTTATTTGAATTAATAGTTGGTGTTGATGTCATTCCATTCATGCCCATATTTGCCATATTGGCTAGAACTCCGACAGGCGTCATAATATTCATGTTGTTCCCTGGATTCATATTGGGAAGATTGCCCAATGTATTAAGGTTCTGAATCGGATTCATATTGGGAATGGAATTCATTTGGTAATTTGGTGATGGATTTTGGATGTTATTAAAGAAATTAACGTTTTGGCTCATGTTGTCTGATTTTTTAAATTTTTTTAAATTTTTATTTTTTCTGTTTTACTTGGAATGAAAACGCTTGAATTAGATTTGAGAGTCTTTGTGGGTTGTGGGTTTATTATATTCATCGGATTCATGCTGCCTTCGTGAGTATAACTCACATTTGGATTCATGGATTTGCTCAAAATATTTTTGGTCGTTTGGTTCTGCGGATAAACATCTAAAGGAAAGAAGAAAAAAAAATTATTTTGAAAAAAACCTTTGGTAAGTTAGATAGTAGTTACCTTTTGGACCATTTAGGGGATCTATGTAAAAATTATTCATGTTTTGTTTTGGAATGTTTGAAATGTTGAAATTATTCGATAAATTAGCAGGGTAATTAAACGAATTGTTTTGTTGGCTTGAACTTGGGAAATTCATATTACCCCTATAATTGGGAAACATTTAGGAGGTGGGAAGGATAGGAAAATATGTATCTTATCGAAAACAAAAAAATTTTATTAAATATTTTTTTTAATTTCTTTGAAAACATTGAAAAGCAGGTCTATTTTTAAGTTCTTTTGAAAAAATGGAAAATTTGAAAATAATTATATATTTTATTAAACTCTGCTATAACGGATTGAGAAAAAGATTTAGATGAATATATATTAATTATAAATAAAAGAATTTATTTCACTATTTTTCTCTAAGAGTTTTCTTAAAAATAAACAAAATTTCTTTGTAATTTTAAATTTTTTTTAAAAAATTAGGAAAAATTTCGTTTGACTTTTAGTATTTATTACTAATGTAAATTTATAATGAAATACAATAATGAAGGGGATCAATATAAATGAAGAAATAAAAAAAAAATCAGAATTTATCACTACCTAACAAAAAAACCTCGTCGGAAAATTAATGAAAAACAAAAAATCTTGTCTCCACTTGGCACTTTTTCCTTCTTGTGTAAAGAGGACAACTCAATCTCAGCTTTTTGTTATTTTCTGGTGTTTCTGCACAGTCTTCTGCTCCGTCGATTTCTGAAAATGAAGTTAAAATCACACTCTTTCTCTTTTTTTCGCAAAATTCATAATATTTTTCAATGGGATTTTTCATTTCTATCCCTTGCATATCCAAAAACTGAATAATCCTTTCTTCAATGTCGACATTTTGAATTGAATGTGAAGAATTTGAATTTGTGTAAGAAAAAATCGTTTGTTCCTCACTTTTATTTGAAGAGGATTTTGGAATACAAAGTTCTGAGTTTTTGGGAACAATCATTTTTTTGGGTTTTTTCTTAATATTTCTTTTCTTTTTTTGAACAAATTAGAATTCAAATTGAACTAGATTAAAACAAAGGTGAGATGACAGTGTTTCAGGCCTAAAACTGAAGCAAATTTATAAAATCTTGAATTTTATAAAATTCCAAATTTTGAATATTTTGACACTCTAAAAAATATCAAAGATTAAAGGCTATTCAAATGAAAATATTAATATTTATTGACATTAGGAGACAATGAAAACTAAAACAAATAGTTTTTTGAATCTTCTTAGATTTGTATTTTTTGTTGCTTCTTATATATTAGTTTTTAAAGATATTACAATCCATCCCCCTTATGAATCAATCAACAAACATTCAAAAGCGCATTTGAATATTTTAAAGAATCTTTCAATGAAAGGCATACTGTGTTATTCAAATTTATTTATAAAAAAAAAAATTGTACAACCCAGAACGAAATATTCCAATTTTCAAAAATAAATGGGGGGGGGGGGGGGGCTCATTTTAAAAATTAATATAAAATCGGAAATAAAGGATGACAAAAAGCTCTGAAGAAATAAAATTCACAAGTCTATATCAAGTAATAAATTTTTAAAGAAATTTTTTCCTTAATGGAAATTTTAACAAAACTATTTCAAAAATATTTTTATTCAGATTTTAGAAGTTTTCCCAAAATTTGAAGAAATCTGGGTTCTTTCTTACTAAATTTTATTAAGGCAGAAAATTATATAAATGAGAAGCGAGACGCAAAACAAAGCATACATTAAATATTTAGTTTTTTATCTTTCTTTTAAGGTACAAAGGGCAGCTTAGTCTCAGTTTTATGATGGAATCCTTAGCCGTAGGTTCCTCTTCTTCACTTGAGTCACTTGAAATCTTCACAAAAAATTTCTTTTTTTTCCAATGATCGTTCGGGTTTGTGAATTCCACTCCGTTTTCCTCCAAAAAATCCAGAATTCTGGATTCCATTGCTTCAAAGTCTTTGGGTTTGGTATTTTGTGTGAATGATGAATGCTCCATACGAAAGGGAATTTGGATATAAAAATTTTAAATTTGGAAATTCGGAATATATTTTTTGAAATTTCTCAAAAACACCATCCTTTTAATTCTGAAAATTCTTGTACTAACCCAAAATAAATATAATCTTGAATCTTAATTAAAACAAAGTTTTGATACGACATTTTGCAGTCAAATTTTTATTTTATTAAAGCATTAATCGGAAATTTTAATTAAAAAAAAAAAAACTTGAGTATTATAGTTTTTTGTAGAAAAAAACTCTCTTCTCAAATAAAATAGATAATTCATGTAATAAAAAATATTAAAAATTTTTTGTATTATTGTTAAAGTAATTATTTCTCAAATAGTACTCCAGATCCTCATCTTTATCGCCATCCAAATTAAAGCTTTCATTAATATTTAGAGCCATCATCAGTTTTTTATCATAATTTACAAGAGGTTTATTGACAAAATCTTTACTTTGACTTCTTTTTTGAGCAAGTTTATATTCTTCTTCTAATTTTTTTTTTGAAGTGGATTGAATTTTTTTTTTAGAAATCTGAACATTCATGCTGTTCACATTATTTCCTGATTTTTTTATTTCAATATCCCCGGAACAAAACATTAATGATTTTTCATTTAGCTTCCCCTTTTTAATGAACAAAAGATTGTTGAGTTTTTTGAAATTTTCTTTTTTTTGATGTTCATTTTCTAGTTTTTTGAATTTGGAATTGTTGAAGGAATTCCTCAACACGCTCTTATTTTTCAAACACGAACAAAAATTATAATATTTACTTCTTGTATCCAGGTAAAATTGGTTAAAAGAGGGGGCAAATCGATAAGTAATGTCGGTTTTGTCAATTGATAATCCATTTTTGTTCACAAAATTACCAGAATCGCACTTTTTTATTTTCGGATTTTGCTTTTGAAATATAGCTAGGTATTTGTTCACTAAAGTAGATAAGTTTGGTGGTATATTAACTTGATTTTTGCCCCTGGGAAATTGCAAATATTCATGAAGAAGTTCAGCTTTTTCTGTCTTCAAAACTATTTTACCATCCAAAACGGAAAAATTTGTTGAGTTTTTATTCTTGGGAGTTTTAATGAGTTTGTCGAGTAATTTGGGTTCCGATGTTTTTTCCATAATGGATGAAGGAATTTGTGAAATTTTTTTGATTCGACAAAGAGAGTTTAGAACCGGAATAATGTGAGAGTTCTCTAAAGAAAGTTGGCGTTTTTGATGTTTGGGAAGGAACTTATTAGTTTGATAATAATGTTCCATAAAAAATAGCTAAATATGAAGGAATAAATTTATTAATTTTTGCATAATTATCGCATTTTTTAATGTTAGAAATGGATTTATTATTCCAAAATTTTTGGGATTTGGCCTAAATCTTTTAAAACCTGAAAATTATTAGAAACAAATGATAATAAATTATGAGCAAATTTTAGTTCGATTTTTTATAATTTTGAATTTAAAATAAAAAACCCCAAATATGAATTTATGCCTTACATTATAAATTCCCAAATCTCTTAGTTTATGCAAGTAGACCATAAAAAGGCCCAAAAACGAAAGGTTCAAGTTATTTAAACTTTAAATAATTCTTTTTAGATGGACCCAAATGAACTGAAAGGTCTATTGATGAATTGCAAAAAAACACGTTTATTTTCAATGAAAAACAAAAGCAAAAAAATATCTTTGATTCCAGAAAATTCCTTTATCCCACAAAACATTATTCAGAATTTCAAAAATGAACCACTAAAAGAAATCTTTCTTCAAAAAGGAGATCCGAAAAATAACGAAAAAGAGTCCAAAATCAATCAAATCAATCCAAATATGATCAAATTTTACTTGGACACTCTGAACTCCAAACCTTTAAAAGGACCTAAATACCTAATCAATAACGGTTTTTAAAACTTTTTTTTTAATCTGGCTCTTGACTGTATAAAAAATAGATTATTTCGATAAAAAAAGAAAATACCTATTTGATGTTTTGAGCAAAGAAACCCCTTTGATAAACCTGGATGAAATGTAAAAATTTATTTTTTATGCGCAATTTAATAAATTATTTTTGAGGTTTAATTCAAAAGCTTTAAATGAAATATTGAGTCCACCTTTCATCCAAGACAATCAAAGCCAATGCTCCCATCTTTCATCACATGAAAATCTTAGTGATTTTCATACTCAACAAGAAAATTCATCTTCTAATAACTCTTATTTCTATTGCAGAAATATGAATCAGTCATTAAATGTATGAATTTCTAAAGAAATTTTCCACTTTAAGACTTTAAGATCCATTAATTATTTTTATTGAAGGATGAAGAAAAAATCAATAACTTAGAATTTGTACAACACCTGAAAAGCAAATATGAGACTCTCAATCCATCCATTGATTGTTTTAATGAATATCTGTTTGAACCTAAATACACTAGAACAACTCCTCAATTAGGATACACAGATTATAATGGCTCAAATTATAGCAGGGAAAAAAATGGTGTCGATAGTGAAGAAATTAAAGAAGATTTCAAAGAAACAATTTCTTTGGCCAAAAGCATTAGTCCTCAAAAATCACCAACTTATTTACTATGTCACTTTTTCTATAAAAATAGTCATTATTTTCATAATTTTAGTGATGAGGAGGAGGAGAAAAATTCAAAGCAGCAGTGACTCTTCTTTTTCAAAAAAAGAATGATCATATAATATACAAAAACAACAAATAACAAATGGTTTTTGAATTTTGATATACATTTGTAAAATATCGCACCTAATATTATATGTTCATAAAACCATTTTAATTCTATTAAATTTTTGAATATTATCTTTGCACTTATCTTAATATTTCCAAATTGAGATTTGACAAATATCATTTGTTTTCCTTCCTCCACTAACCAATATATATTTTTCTTTTTTTTCTATATCATCGAAAACATTCATCACTACCAAGCAGTTATATAAAATTTTTTGCTCACAATTTAGGACTCTCAGAATATCTCCACTTCTCCATTTCCAAAATTTGATAAATTTATCAGTCCCTCCACTTATAACAATTTCAGAGTATTCTTTGCAAAAAGCTCCACCGTTCGGATTTCTTGATAATTCGAGACTCTCCAAAGCTGAAATTTCTCCTTCATGAGCTTTAGTAATATTTTTTATCATTTTTCCTTTGTTATTGTAAAATTTGATATTTCCATTAGAAAAACCCACCACGTAAAAAAAATAAAAGTTGTTGATTTTGATGAAACTTTGAAAGGATTTATAGTATTGTTTTATGCAAAGAACCGATCTGACGGCGCTGAAGTCTTCATCTAAAATATTCAAAACAAGAGGGTTCTTCTTTCTCCAATCCCAAACCTGAAATCTTCCGTTTTCCAAACCAGTGATCAAATAGTTTTTCCTCAGATATCTACCAAAAAGAAATTTTTCAACATTGATAGTTTTAAAGCAAGAAACAAAGGAAAAATCCTGAATTTGAATTTTTTTAATGATAGTTGCTTTTTTGTTCATTTCCATGTTCCAGCTCCACACTTTTATTTGGGATTTATTACCAACAGTGACTATCAAATCTTGTTTTTTTGGGTTCTTTAAATCTGGGATTATTTCAATATGATTGACACTATCATAAGTATCGTAAGACATAATGCAACTATAAAAATTTGAGGTTGCATCCCAGAATTTAACCATTCCTTCTTCACCACCACTGACAACATAATATTTGTTTTCTTTTTTTTTGTCTTTGATGGTTCTTAAAATGTTGAGGGCTGATTCATGAGAGTTTGAGATCTCTTCGTAGCATTTTTTGCTCATCCAATTCCTGAATTTCAAATTAGAGTTGATGTCTGCTGTGGCCAAAATCTTTAAAACCTTGTTGGGATCTTCTTCTAAATACGCATTTTCTGTTTTATATGGCAAAAATGTTATCGATTTTAGCAGAAAATCGTGGGCTTTATTTATTGTCGAAGGGGCAAGATTTTCCAAGTCTTCCAGAACAAAGTTGACTTTGTTTTTGATTGTAGAATGGCGAATTTCTATAGAATTGACCAAATTATCAAGAGAAAATTTAGATAAAAAGTCTTCAAATTTTTTTATTATTGAAACTTTATTTATAATTATTTGATCGAAAGAGAAATTAGGAATAAAGACATCTAAATCAGCTTGTTGGGTATTGTATAGTTCTAAAATCATTTTAATCCGTTTGTAAAGGAAATCGGATTTAGAAAGCAATGGTTTTATTGGATCCATTAGTTTTTCAAATTCTTGTATTCGTTTCTCAAGAAGGAATTTTTGGAGTTGCCTCTTCAGTTTTTCTATCTTAATTTTCATATTCCTAGTTAGTATAGAAATAATTTCATCTATTTGTTGATTTTCAGGAATTAGTGTTTTGAGAAGCAGCTCTTCTAAAAAATTAGGATTTTCTAAATATTCGTTCATTTTTTAATTTTGAAATAATTATCCGATTTCTTATAATAAAACAAATTTAAAAGAAAAAATTTTAATTTATTTTATGATAAAGAAGATTGATATTTTTAAAAAAATTTAATTTTTTCTCCAAATATTTTTTATTTTTGAAAAAAGTTTTAAAATTAAAGCGATTAAAATAAAGAGATTTTACGGTAAAAGAAAAATTATATTCTGAATCAAAAAGAACTTAAAATAAATTTAATCGATATGATTTTATTTTATTATCTAAAAGACGAATCCTGTGTCATAAAAATAATGTGCGATTTTCTCCAAAGCCTCTGAATAAGCAGCAATCCTCAATGAACAATCTTTTTGCTCTGCAATTTTTAAGGACTTTTTGCAAGCCTCCATCATGGAATCCTCAAGAGCGGAAAACACCAAATCAATCTATATGAATTTTAAAAGCAAAGTGTTTTATTATAATATAAAAACCTCATTTGCTCCTTCCAATTCTTTTTTGTATTTCTCCAACGCGACATTAATATCAAAAGGCACTTGAGAAAGTTCATTCACCAATTTTAACAAATTTTTTTTGGAACTTTCTTCCCACTACATTTCAAAATATTTTTATTAAATAATGGAGACACCCACCTTTTTCATAATTTTTCCTGGGTTTCTGTGTTCCATATTCTTCAAAAACTCAAAATACGAGACTGTTACACCACCTCCATTCACGACAACATCAGGCAAAATGCAAATTTTCCTTGACTCCAATATTTTTTCACCTTGGAAAGTTGTTGGACCGTTTGCTGCTTCTACAAGAACTTTGCATTCCAATTTTTGGGCATTATATCTAAATTTATTAATTTATAAAAAAAAACTCCAACTTCAAATAAAAGTTTGTGGAAATAATTTTTTAAAAAATGTAAATGAAAAATTTTATAAAACTTGTTAATGACGCATTCTTGTGCAGCAGGAATAAGGAAATCACATTTTTGAGACAAGAGTCGCTCATCAAGGAACATTTCCGCTCCAGGATAACTTTTGATCGATTTTCTTCTTGAGGTAAGCTTGAAGGCATTCAAATCGCTGGGATTGATTCCATCTTTATTATAAATGGAACAATCATGTTCTAAAACCCCAATCAATTTGGCTCCTGCTTCATGCAAAAACTTGCTTGCATGATACCCCACATTTCCATATCCCTGAAATTATAATTTTTTTATTTCACAAAAAATTGAGACCAACCTGAACCATAAATGTCTTATTCTTCAACCCTTTTTCTAGATTGAATTTTTTGGTCAACCAATCGCTCTCCATGAACTCCCTCATAGCATAATACACTCCTAATCCAGTGGATTCAGTTCTTCCTCGGATGCCTCCATAACTTAAGCTCTTTCCTGTCACACAAGCCAAAGCATGCAAATCCTGATACCCCAACAATCTTTTATATGCATCCGCCATCCAAGTCATTTCTCGAGTTCCAGTGCCTACATCTGGTCCAGGAACATCTATATGAGCCCCCATGAACCCATTTTTGGCAAGCTCTACAGCATATTTCCTCGTAATGGTTTCAAGTTCTCTCAATGAGTATTGCTTTGGGTCGATTTTGATACCTCCCTTGGCTCCTCCGAAAGGTAATTGAGCAATAGAGCATTTAACACTCATTAAGAGGGAAAGGGCTTCAACTTCTGTCAAATCAACCTCAGGTGAAAACCGTGTCCCACCTTTTACTGGCAAATAGTTGTAGACATGATGGGCACGGTAGCTGGGAATGAACTCAACTTTTCCGTTATCTCTGATAAGAGTGATCATGATTTTGATGGCGGAACGACCCTCACGCATGATGCCTAGCAAATCATGCCGAATGTTAGAATAGGTTGCAGCATCATCGAAATATGCTTTGACATTTTGTAGGAAGTTCGATGAATCAGTGGGGTTGTTCATAACAAGTTGAATGTTAGGGGAAACAGAGATATTCTCAGAGAGGTCACTTGGAGCAGGGGATGCAGTCGAGAAAAAACGGGGAAATGAACGAAAAAGAACCGATTTGACAAGGCTTTTGGATAACATCATGATTTAGGAACTTTTTGGAATTTGAGTTTTTTGATATTTGATACCGAGACTTAGATATTTTTGATTTATAATTAGGTTTTTTTATTTGATTTTTAAAAAAATTCAAAATGATAAAATTAAAAAAAATATTTAAAAGCATTTCACTCACTTGAGCTTCAATGAGAAAAAATCTGAAAAAGCTGTTTCTAACCTTCATAAATGAAAACCCTTCTTTTTCTTTAAATATATATTTAAATCTCAGCCAATTTTTGAAATTAAGAAACTGAGTTGTTTTCATAAAACAAAATTAAAAAAAAAAACGACTTAATTAAAAAATTAAGATGTATTTTTTTGTTTGAAAACATAACATTTTATCCCCCCCCCCTCAAACATTTGTCCTTTTCTAAATGAGTGTGATCATCCAAAAATAATTTTTCTGACCTTGAAGGTAAATTCATAAACAAATTTTAATAATTAAAAAACAAAAACATGATTTCCTTTTTATATTTCCAAAGAAGAATTTTTCCAATTTTTCTTATTAAGCAATACAACTGATGACAAGAAAAGATTAGAAGATGAATTTTTTTCAATTGAAAAGAAGCAACGAGTCACCTTTTTGTCTTATTATTTTATTTTACCTTTAAAACTTAGGAAAGTTTCATTTGCAACAATATCAGGTAAAATAAATTTCAAATTATTTTCTTCAGTACAAACAAAAAAACAATTGAAAAGAGTACTACACTGAAAATTATAATCTCGAGAAATCAGAATCTTTGCATGAAAGCATGGAGAAGTACAAGTACACTGCAAATGTAAATAATTTAATTTTTGTTTATATATTTTATATCTAACTATTAGGGTGCTTCAGGTGATCCGGGTCAAGCAAGCCCTTTGATGGTGGAAATCATTTTATTATTCGATATTTATTAGGTGGTGAAAAACTCCAAAATCATGATTGGACAAAAAAATGGGGAACTCAATCTTGGGAAAACCAATTGAGTTTCTCAGATGAATTGGAACATTTATGAGGTCAATAAGAGGATTTTTTAGAAGAAAATGATGAAAAGCCATCCACGATTCAGGAAGAAAATAAACGGAATCAAAGTGGGATTTCAATGAGAAATCAAGAAAAATTAGAAATACTTTTGAGTCATTCCATAAAAGTCAATTTTTTTTGTTTTGTTTGAATTTTATCACTTTATTTTGAAAACTATTTATATTTTACAGAATTCACATCATTAAGCAAAGATTTGGAAAATATGAAGAAGGATTTCAGTGAATATGTAAGCTCTTCCATATGCTTCTCCAATAATTTTTCAAAGTGTTTTCTAATCCATTTATTCTGAATTCGAAAATTCCGGAATGGCAAAAAAGTCCCTTTTTTATCTATAAA
>Ga0302186_10000761_pt1 | contig 28018 bp, 17 predicted proteins | sample II_Bog_E1_2_FD_198782 | JGI IMG/M metagenome (GOLD analysis project Ga0302186, IMG submission 198782) | Peat permafrost microbial communities from Stordalen Mire near Abisko, Sweden - II_Bog_E1_1 | ecosystem: Environmental > Terrestrial > Soil > Wetlands > Peat | place: Sweden: Abisko... | reverse complement strand
ATTTTTATTTATTTAATATAATTTCCTTTCATTTTTTTCATTCCTTTCATTCCTTTTATTATTTTCCATTCCCTTTGTTGATTTTCATGAAATGCGAAATCAGAGCAGCATACGAATTGCAGGCTCTTTGAAGAGCTATAATCCTCTAAAGGATACTTAATAAACAAAGTTTTCAGATATTTTTACTCTTAATATAAACAGAAAAAGAGTTTCTATAAGCTATTCTCTCTCAATTTTTTCATTATTTTATGATTTAATCTCATTGATAGAAGAAAAAAAAAAATAGCAGCTTAAAAGAGGAAATTAGGACGATCATAACGTACCAGCCCTGATGGTGTTGTTATTTTATGATAACTTATTATATCATCTTTTGCTAATTTTTTTAATTTCGTTACTACAAATATAGTAACTGATTAAATCAAAAAGGAATATTTAACATAAGCAGAAAGTGTAGTAGAAAGTCGAGCTAGCATTTATCTTATCTCATTGATGAAGAATTTTCATCTACCTAATATAATGAGTTTAATTGAACATGAACTCAGCAGAAGGTAACAATAATTACTTGTAATAATATGATGGGCAATCGAATTGACTTTGATTAGAATATTCTGAAAACCATTGTGAAGGAAATATTACAATATATTATTGGTGGTTATGTCACTGAACCGTATGCATTTAATACTATTATCGCAAAAGAAAATAACTCAAATTTTAAAATTTCATATAAAATATTATATTTTAATAATTTGACTATTAATCTTAATGATTAATTTATTGACTATAACTCAATCAAGATGCTTTACACCAGAACGAGGATAGGTTTGACTATTAATTTGTCGGTTCTATGCTTATTTGCTGAACGCCAGAACATGGTCCATTACTTGGCCAGTTACCAACGTCCATATGTTCATTGTTTTAACTTGTTCCTGCCATCCAAATGGAAATGGAATGCATTACTGAAAATTATGATGAGGCTGGAACTCTGTAAGCAACATCATAAAGGGCACTCCAAGTATAATAGACATGAGCTGGACAAGAGGGTGCCCAATAGCCATTTCCAGGTATTTGGCCTATTGCTTTCAACAATGCTGATGTATTTGCATGATGTTCCTCAATATATTTTAATTGATTGTCATCGCATTTTGCCAAAGATCTTCCTTACTCACACTTAACACCCTTAAAGTAGCGAAGCGAAATTGAGTCATAGAGAGATTGAATGACAAACTGAGGGACTTTAATGAAAGTATAAATGTATTCTGCGAACATACATTTGTATTCTTATCCTTTGTAAACCGCATCGCACCCATCAACAGGAGTGGAGACTTATTAATTTGAAAATTTCATAAAATTTTGGAATAGGAGCCGTAAATAGTTCCGATGAGGTTAATAATTATCCGAATCAAGGAAAATTCCAGAATCGGGCAGAGACCACACTTTTGCTGTTTTAGGGATTCTTTAAGATATGTAATTTGTCCACAGAAAAGTAGCAAGTGCTCCAGCAGATTAGCCTGTGATTATGACATCAGTTGCTGTCGTCCAGAGACCATAATATTTGTTAATAGACTCAAGCTGAGCTTTTAAAATGGTATGCCCTCTAAAATACAAATTACTGTCTTTATACCTAACTGGATTTTTGCGATATCCTTGATGTCCTGTACCACTACAATATCTAAGAAAGAATACACTGTAGTCACGTAATTAATTGTGATAATTGTCTGAGAGGATGCCATCGCCATAAGTCACTGTACTAGGGTCACCTGCAGTACTGCCTAAAAAATTCTTACTTCTTCCTAAGCAATCTTAGAGAGTTTAGTTGAGTCCATTATCACTTCCACACCATCCTCCTCCTTCAAAATATACCATAATTTTATTGGGAGAAGCTCCTTCATGAGCATAATAATCACCGAGGGTTCCATCCAAACACAGAGCATCCTCATCTTAAACCATGATTTTTTTATAATTCCTCTCTGCTAAGGCATAAGATAGGCAAAGTAACAGAATTGCTACTTTGATGAGTCTCATCGATTTACAACTATCTATTATAAGATTAGAGCCTACGGCTCATTTATCAAACATATTAATACGACTATAATGAGGCAAATTGCATCTGATTATCTTTCCTCCTAAAAGCGAATGGCATTTTATTCATTATCAATATAAGCACACAATTATTGATTTATCTTTAATTTAAATATATCAATATGGGATAGATAAATTTAGATTAACCTACTAGGAAGGATATGAAAACACTTTGAAGAGATAGACAGCGAGACCTCATGAGTATCCACGGCCAGCACTAAATTAAATTTACTTGAATACCTCTATCAAAAGAGAAGATAATTTCAATTCAAAACTTTGAATAAAAATATGCTACATTGATAATTTAGACATTAATCTGTATAATTCAATTATTTACTAGAATTCAATCAATGACTAGTTGCTTTACACCAGAACAAGGTTTATTACTTGGCCAGTTGCCATCATCCATGTGTCCATTATCTTTACTTGTCCCTGCCATCCAAATGGAAATGCAATGCATCAATGAAAATTCTGATGAAGCTGGAACTCTGTAAGCAGCATCATAAAGTGCATTCCAGGTTGAATAGACATGATTTGAGCAAGAGGGTGCCCAATATCCATTTCCCTATCTATTGGCTATTGCTTTCAACACTGCTGATGTATTTGCATGGTAATCCTCAATATATTTTAATTGACCGTCATCGCATTTTGCCAGAGATCCTCCATTCTCACAATTAATACCTAAAATGTTAGGAATTGACCAAGAATCATAGGGCGATTGAATGGCAAATTGAGGGATTTTCATGAAAGCATAAACGTATTCTGCAAACATACATTTGTATTCTTATCCTTTGTAAGCAGCATTGCATGTATTAACTGGAGTAAAAATTTACTAATTTGAAAGCTTCATGAAATTTTGGAATTGAAGCTTATAAATGTTGGTATGAGTATAATAATTGGCCGAATCAAGGAAAATACCAGAATCGGGCAGAGACCACACTTTTGCTGTTTTAGGGACTCTTTAAGATATGTAATTTGTCCACAGAAAAGTAGCAAGTCCTCCAGCAGATTGACCTGTAATTATGACATCAGTTGCTGTCGTCCATAGACCGTGATACTTGTTAATAGACTCGAGTTGAGCTTTTGTAACATTATGCCCTCTAAAATACAAATTTCTGCCTTTATAACTGACGGGACTTTTGCGGTATCCTTGATGTCCTGTACCATCACAATATTTGAGATAGAAGACACTATAGTCCCGGAATTAATTGTGAGAATTGTCTGAGAGAATGCCATCACTCTGAGTCCATGTATTAGGGTATTTTGCAGAACTACCTAGATCAGTCCTACTTCTTCCTAAACAATCTTATATAGTTTAGTTGAGTCCATTGGCGCTTCCACACCATCCTCCTCCTTCGAAACTTAATAAAATTTTATTGGGATGAGCTCCTTCATGAGCATAATAAGCACCGAGCGTTCCATCCAAACATAGAGCATCCTCATCCTCAACCATGATTTTTTTGAAATTACTCACTGCTAAGGCATAAGTCAGGCAAATCAACAGGATTGCTACTTTGATGAGTCTCATCTATATACAAAGATATGTTATAAGATTAGACCCTAATGTTTAATTATCATATATATCAATAAGATTAGAATGATCCCTTTTCAGATATTATTTTTCTTCTCAAAAAAATTGCATTTTATCTGTCATCACGATGAGCACACAATTATTGATTTATCGTTAATTTAAATATATCGAATATGGTACAGACGATTCCCGAAATGCATCAAGAACTGTAAGAACTTAACCACTTCTTTAGCCAAAAGACTACATCATTTGTGACCATTATTTCATCTCATCCAGGAAAATTTACAAGCAATGATTTTTAAGAATTTCGGCAACTGATCTAAGAGATACGGAACGAAGCAATGACTCGCATTACATAATTTTTTAGTACCAAGATTACTGGCAAATGCGAACTGTATGACTCGCAAGTATTTACAATTCCATGTTTAGATGACCGATTTTAGCGAGACAGGCGAAAATGTTCAGCAACAACTGCACCAATTTCGAGTCTAACTGGAAAACGCAACCGTTGAACTTAAAAAAGAGCAAAGTCGAAGAGAAAATCTGCTTGACTCATTTAGTCAAAAATACTCGGAGCATATCATCTTGAAACGCGCTTGGAAGCTTTTCGACCAAAATAGGAAGGAATGCCAGCAAGCCAGAGAGCTGGATCACAAAATGGATTTAGTTTATCGCCGCAACCTATTAAAAAAAGCATTTTTCCCTTGGAGGACGTACGAGAGCATTAATTTAGATTAACTTACAAGGAAGGATATGAAAACACCGTGAAAAGATAGACCGAGCGAGACATCATGAGTATTCACGACCAGTATCAAAGCATCATTGATATCCTCAAGGGAAAAATAGCTTAGACTGATTAAATGATTAAAGTTAAGCGAGCAGCAAAAGGTGAATTCGCTTTTGCACTCAGCAAAAATCTTCTGAAGACAATTTCAAATCTATCATTGGAGGTTATGTCACTGAACCAAATGTCTTTAAGGGATGGGGAGTGTGAAGAGGGAGAGGCGAGGAAATTCATGAAATAAGTGGATAATGTGATCAATGAAAAGCTCGGAAAAGTTAGGGAGTATCGCAGAAATCTTATCGGTGAAGGAGAGAATGAGGATGGAGAAGCTATAAAAAAGAGAAAGAAAATAACCTTCCTTTGATGATTCATTTTCATTGTCATTACATTCATTTATTAAATTAATATATTTGTTAAAGCCTTAACTCGTTTGTGAGGCATACACTTGCAATCTTGGTTATTTTGTATTTATAGATTTTATCGATTATTCATGATCAAGCGGCAGTCGCAAAGCCGACTCTCTTGTTGGCTACATCGAAGTGGGTATAGAAGGCCTTGATGAAACTGTCTCCCAGAATGAAGGCTTCTCCAAGTTGAGGAGGAAGATCCATTCCCATAATTCCAACAATGCAAGTAGATTTGCCTCCTTGATCAATTTCAAGAATGTAATCTTTACCCTTGAGGGAATAAACGTCTCCACCGATTTTGAAGTCAAGAGTGGGTAAAGTAGGAACAAGTGAGCAGTTAACTTGTTTTTCTTTTCCAGATCCAAAAGCCTTGGTCATGTTTTCAACAACCTTGGTGGGGCCAATAAGAACAGAGGTTCCAGTATCGACAATACCAAGAAGATCAGATTGGACTTTATAGCTGGTTCCGTTGAAAACAATATCATCGAGAGCAATAGCCCAATAGTTGGTGAACTTGAGGGGATAGTATTTGAATTGACCTGTATAATATTTAGTGTTAACTCCTCCCAAGACGAGAGCAGATCCATTCTGGCCTGCAGTTTTAGTCAGATAGAAAGAGAAAGAGTTGCCATCAACTTGCTTTTGTTGCACCAACAGATCAAATATCAAGGGTAAACCGTTGACACTGATGGAGGGCCAAGCCATTCCCAAAATTCCATCGAACTTGGAGGCTAAGAAGCTGATTCCATGGAGAGTAGTAATCTGAGCGAAAAGAGAGTTTTTAGCCTGAAGTCCAGCAACCCAAGTGGTATCTTGACCCACAAATCCTGCAACTGCTCCTGATCCATAGGTAATGTTGAATTTAGTTCCATTTACAACATAGCTTGAGCTCTTGGATGAATCGAAATATTTGTGGAGGTAGCAAGCAGGGGAAAGTCTGCACTCCTTGGAGGGTACCCACAAGTTGGATGATCCAGTATCAAAAACTACTCCAAAAGCTTGAGGAGGAGTACCAACATCAATCTCTCTGAATAATAAACGAATTACCCGTAGTATTGAGCATCAAGATAATTGATAATTTTGACCTCAGGATAAGCATAGAGGTTAGGAGTTAAGTCAGAGGGGAAAATTTTAGAAAGTAATCTGTAAACTTTTTGTGTCATGGCTCCACGGCTGAGATAGTCAATAAAGATTTTGGCCTCACGAGGAGTGCGTTTACGGTGTTCCATCGAAATCTCCTGAACTGAAGCTGCCAGGACAAGTAAGAGGGCGACGGTTAGTAAGATAACTGGCTTGCTCATAGATCTTTAATTATAAATCATACCTCAAGTTAGATGATTCCTATATATGAATTTATTCGAGAATATTAAATCCAAATAAAATAAAAACAATATGACCCCTTTATTTAAATACTTAGTAGGATAATATTCCCAAAACATAATTATATAGAAATTGGATGCTTTCTGACAAATTTATATTATTTTAATCAACTAATGAGAGTATGACTACTATCCAGTCCCTCTTAAAACCTTTTACCATCAAACAACTTATCCCTGTTATTAGTACGCTTAGGAAAACAGAGCCTCTTCCCTTTTATCTTCTTAAAATGCACCAAAACTCTCTAACTACCCCATTTAAAGGGACTGCAATTGCTCTTAAGTAACAAGTTTTTTATTCAGTCGCACAATTAGCAACGATTTTATACGTCGGTAATCTCAGATCTTTACAATTTGGAGCCCCCATCACCTAGAAAGACTCACTCATTCTCAAATGACTAGATTTTAAAATTAAGTCATTTTAAAAAATCCTTATAAATCTCAATAGCTGATAAAGTTAGCTCTTAAAACTGGAGTGAGAAACATGGTGATAGACTGTGTTTAAGAATACAATAAAATTGAATAGTAATTTTTATATAATAATAGAATCAAGAATTCTCTATCGAATTTTAAAGGTAAAGACATCAAATATCTATGGGCATGCTCTGGATAAATCCAATAAATTGAATAACTTTCTACAATCAAAAACAGAGTGAGCGGTTTGACATTTTAATTGGAAGACAACTCTTCGAGGAAGAGAATTGATGATATGGCTCGCTCAATTATGCATTTAGGATGTAGAATTGAAAAAATTATATGCAGTGGAAAGATGCAGCAAATTGAACAGCTTAAATAGTGGGAAAAAGAACCTTTAAATCATTAAGGAAGGGTCATTCCAAAGATGATTGAGGTGACCAACTACTCTGATGTGCACAACTATGTCCTTGCCACTCGAACCTTGAGTCGCAGAGCACCCATAATTGATTCCCAAGCTCAATAGTTAATATAAGGAGTCGAATATCAGAAAGATTGTTTGTTGGTGACTTGCTAAAAATAAGATTGGCTAATCAGTAAAATATCGAAAATGCCATTGCAATAATAACCCTACATCTATCATTTTGAGAAGAATAGCCGAGCTCAAGAACCAGAAATGTCAGAAATGATTTCGGTTGATCTGAATTGATCTGAATATTTGATAGTTGTATTATAAATGGGCTGTATTGCAGTCGAGAAAGAGAAGTCTCAGAATAAATTAACAAATCGAGATTTCAAATTGGTATGGAGTAAGTGCCTCAAATTTTAATCAATTAAGATGCATCATAAAATCAAATATCAGCATCCTGCTTTTCTTCAAATTGCTAAAGATGTGGATAGAACATTTCCTCAACATCCTTTTTTTGAATTGCCAGACACAAAAAAAAGTTTTGAAAAGATTCTTAGAGCATTCGCTATGTAATTTCCTAAAGTGGGTTATACTCAAGGACTCAATTTTGTAGCTGGTTTTCTGCTGATAGCGGGACTCAGTTAATAAAATGCATTAAAAGCTGTGATAGGTCTATGTTCTAACAGTGACTTGATGCTTTTGGGCTTGTACTAGGATGATTTTCCCCTTTGCCGGTTGTATTGCTCCCTCTTTTGGCAAGTGGCTTTTATCGTCTCTCCTTCTACATCAAAATTATTAAAAAATACTGGTCTTTGCGATGAGCTCTGGTTGTTTCAATGGTTTATAACTCTGTTCATTTACTCACTACCTCTCTCATACATTCAAGATCTTTTTAATTTTATAATCGTGAAACGATACTTTGCCACGGTCCGAATTGCAGTTGCTATTTTGCAATCTCTTGAAAAATATCTCTTAAATACATCCTCTCTAAACTAGTAAGGACTTATAGAATGTTTTTAACTTATGAAAAGTGAAGAGTTTTGTAAAAGGTATCTTCCACTCTCTGGGATTCTGAAGCGAGCCTAAAAAATAAAAAAAGGATTGATTATGAAATGTTTGGAAGAAAACCAGTGTAGCAACTGGTACAAGTATTATTTCTTGACTCCTACCCCTCATAGGTAGAAAAAATACAATCAGTTTATTAATGATTTGAATGCTGAACGCCTACGGTTTGAGAAATAAAATTTGAGTGATAAAAATATATATTCCCGGTAACGAGGCAGCATCCAAATTCTTGATTTTGTTGAAGAAACTAAACAGCAAAGATTTTCACATGTCATATTCCGCTCTATCAATGACAAAAATACCGTATTTTCTGCCTTCTCGCAAAAGTATTACAACAGTTTGGCTGCCATTTAACAGAAGGAAAAATGATTTATATTTTTTATTAGTTTAACTATTGTCCAAATTAGTAAATTATAATATTGTTGCTTTACCTTCATTAAAGCCAGCAAATATATCTTTGATATCTTCGATGAATAAACTGATTCATTTTGATGAGGTGACTGAATATTTGTGATAAGCTTAATTATGCGGATTAACTTAACGCGCTTATTTGATCATATATATCATAGAACGAAACAAAACAATGTCCAAAGTACTACCTGATAAAAGGGCAAACTATCTCCAAACTTTTACTGAAAAAAACCACCATGATCGATAGGGGCAACTGATGATAATTTGTACTGGCTCCGGCAAGATAGGTATTTTGTATCTTAGATAGTATTTGCCCATGGAGACCAAAATGTACTCTAAATAAAAAATTATCAACTCCTACACAAAAATCTGTTCGACATTGGCTTTACTCAATTTTCTCTTCTCTGCCTTCGAAAGGCTCATCCTAATGGCATCATTCAGGAATTGGTTACCAGAGATACTCCTCTTAATCTCAGAATGGAATTAGTGCGGAGAAAGAGCATTGGCTAAAATTCAGAAGAGAGGTGGGGAGTTAACCAATTAGATATGATTAAAGTTATCGGACTTAGTTGTAGTTACTTGAAAGCCACCTTTGGCGACCGCCCAATAGTTCATAGCAGCACTCAAGTGATCAGATCGACAGTAATTTCGGATCTACAAGCCAACGAAATGTAGTAAAACCTGATTTTAGTGTAAGTTTCACCTGTGAAGAAACCTAACTTTTTAGGTACTCACTTCAAAGATTACTCTTACACTTGCCGCCTAATGAAGCAAATGGAAAATTCCACCATGATGGATCTGTAATGAATGATAATTTATGTGGAATGAATACTCTGATGGAAATATGTCATATCACTTCAACTGGTTAGCTTTAGCTACAAAGGGGCTAAATTTTAAACCTTTTGTTGGAAGGTTTATGAGTTTTTTTTATCAATTTGGTCTTTGATAATTTCATCAATTCTCCACCATCACTTTCATCAATGGACTCTTAAAGTTTCTCCTCATTTGATTCTTCCTCAATGATAATTTCCTTTTCATTTTATGATGAAGAAGACATCTCAATGGCGGGTTCAGTTCTAATCTCCTTGTCTTCCTCAATATTTTATTCAGCTATCTTATTCGTAGAACTTTGCTAAGGTTCCTCCTTCAAAAGAGTTGCTTAGGCTTCAATAGTGCCTTATAATTCAATTGTTTCTTTATCTTGAATTTCATTATTTTCTTCTTCCTAAGCTTCTGATTCGTCTTAGGGAGAGGTAATTGAGAGAGGAGTATTGCTGAGATGACGGTATGATAGATAAGCCATGACAATGAGAAACAAAAATCTGAGCTGTTCTAAAACTTCGATCATTAAATAAATTTTATTATTATAACCAATAAAGCTCAATGGGGATTAATTACTGTTATAAATATTCGAATGTTAATTACATTAAATAAATTAAATAATTTGCCATAGAAATGACAAAATTTATACAAATAAGTTCGCTTTATTCATATTTTATCAATTTCAAATGAATACCATTTAATTTTACAAAATCTATATCTCTTCATCAAAGCATGAATCAAACGCCACGAAGAGTTCCAGTACCAGCTCCACCTGCAGGGTTATTAGCAAGAAAGAGGCGAGTTGTTGTGTCCCGGACATCTTCTTGAGAAATTATTCCTTTATGCTGGCGGTCAAACACTCTTAATAATAAGCGTTTTACTTGGCAAATCCTGAGAGTTAATATCCAGTAGGAATAAAATGCCTGTTCATTGCCCGATAGGTATCAATCATGCACCTAGCTAATTCTTGTGGACGAATTTCGCCGTTTGTGCCATAAAGTGAAACCATCTGTCTGTATATAATTAAAGATACTGAGTGATCTGTTGTATTTTCTCACGAGTGAACATTCCCCCATTTTCCACAGTTTCCGAGGCTTGAAATCGAGTGTCCATATCAATTGATATAAATATTATGTGATCAATTGATATATCTAATCTGAATAAAGATGGTAAAAAGCCATCATTTATAATATTTCATTTTAGTTCCATATTTATCTTGATAAAATATGATTGCCATCTTTGAGACTGCTCACATTCAAGATTTAAATACTTTATACTAATATAATAAAAATGGCCGATCTTCAGCAATGGAAAGTAACTTTCCAATCTTAAACACTTTAACTTGCCAATCTCCAGTTAAATCATCTGATTCCCTTTGAAGTTAAGAGTTAGTCTTATGAAGAAATTCGTGCAATTATCCCTCAAATGGGCTCTGTCAAAATTAAGGAGGCAAAATCAATATCAAATTATTTTCCAATCGTAATTCTGGTAATAGATGACTAATTTAGCCAAGCTTCATCAATACTATTCTTAACTTATCAAAAGTTTTGCATTTTTAAAATATTGACTCATTAGAACGACTAAAATCTCTTCTACTAAAATGTGGGGTGGGAGCACATGGATTAGGAGAACAGGTTAAAACACGCAGAGCACAACTTTCCATGTGTTTCTCTAGAAGATGGAGAGAACCACAAACGACTATCTATATATTGATGCACAATTATCTCTCTCAAAGGATCATGAAAACAAGAGCTTACATACTGAATCAACGTGGCCTTATTCTTCAAACCTTTTCTAATCTTGATTCAGCTAATTATGCATCCACTCTCAGTAAATTTATTATGAATCACTATGGAAGAGCTTAAAGAATAATATTGGTGGGGCCTGAAGCTAAAATGGCTGATCTGGATTCTTTTTATATTTTTAGAGAGTGTGAGCAACACCCTAATGTTATCCTAGTAAACTATAAAACCAAATAAAGTTTAAATTTACTAAACAAATAGAGACAAATTAATCACATTTAATTCAGCGTGGTTAATCAAAACAATGGACTGGTTTTAGCCAAATACTAGAAATAATAATTACTCATATGGCATAACTAATCAGTCGGCTATGGAGAGATTAAGTAACATTTATAACTTATACATCAAATTGTGACTCGAGAGGCTTATATCTCTCAACTATTTCTCGCGTATGACTATAATTCCGATCATTTTAGTCAAAAATAATTGCTTTTGAGACTATTTTCGTTTTACTTTAATTTTGCTTCCCTTTAAAATTTGGAACTTGACAATCTATTGATGCTTCATTAAAGATTCATGAATTCAGTAGCTGATGAACTGCAAAAAAGGCTTCAAGAAGATGAGAGCAAGTTTGATCAAGAACAGGCTCACACTTTCACGTCGAATGCTCGAGCACTGTATTGCCCTGTCTGCAACAAAAGAAGTAAGATAATCTGTAAAAAATGTTGTATGGAGTTCAATCGTTCTTTTGCTTTGTGCGAAACAAAATGCTTTTAATTCTTTCATAAGGATAGATTTTCTTTTGAAACAAGTCTTTAACACTACAAAAAGTATAGAAACTACGAAATTGCTGAGCGTGGGAACAATCAAATCCAAAAAGACAATCTTTCCTCAAAAAAATCAAAGGATTAATCGAAAAAGGAGAGTAATTTATTGAGTGATCTGGCTTCGATGGCTCAAGTACCTTCATATTTAGACCTGAAATAGAAATGGGCTAAAAATATGAAATCCCTTTCGAAGTAGTTGAATCTTTTTAACAATAACTGTGGGATTGGATTAATATCTCAATCAGTGTTACACAAAATAAATTACGTGCATGAAAAAGGGTCTGATTATTCTTTGACAGATTAGAGACTCTATATGATCAAATTAGAAGACCATGAGTGATATTCTATTCCATTATTAACTTCAAATAGATTTTCATATCAAAGTTTGTTAATTAGTATGCTGGACTTATATTCAATATGTGAGCTAGTTTTAAAGAAATGCTAAAACTAGTCATCTAGTTGGTACTATTTTAAAAACAGATCTTTCCATCATTGACAATTTATTAATTACAATATTGATATATTTTTAGCTATAATATTTTTCGATGGATAGCGATCAATATCCCTTTTTGAGTAAGTCTGCAGCCAAAGTTTCCACTCTCTTGTTCAGTTCTCCGGGGTTTTGAGTGACACCGTTTTGCATTTTGATGGCTGTATTGAAGGTTCCGATGATATAGAAGTTCTTTGTTTTAGCGATGCAGGCTCCTCCTTGCTCCTAAATAAGATAAATTTAACCTTTTTCAGATAGAGAGAACCCTCCTCATTATTATATCGAACAGCATAATATTTTTGGTTGTAGAGACGGATTCCAGCCTTATTTTTAGTTACACCCTAGTTGGTGAGAGCTTCGAGGAGATTGGATCTTTCATCGACCACAATATTATGTTTAATGCTGGGATCCTTTTAGTCCTCTAGCTCAAAGTTATAGGATGGGAACTGCTGGATGGGAAGGTTGGTAGCACAAATGGCGCCCTGATGGCTGATGATGTATGCAGTCTAAGCGACTCCTCCGGCCAGAACATAGTCAACATATGGTTTGTAAGCTTCCATGATAAGATATTATTACTACAAACATCAACATATCCACTTATACTATCACAGATAATAACAGCTGCCGTAATTAATTGCTTATATATATTCCCTAGATAAAGCAAGCGATAATTCTCAAGCAGGATTCATATCATTGAATTATCCTAATATTTAATATTATTATTTTTTTACCACAAATGAAGTACCTTGCTGCCTACGCTCTACTTGCTCTTTCTGGAAAGAAAGATATCAGTATTAATTGCTTTACCCAGCCGCCAACGATCTTAAAACTCTCCTAGGCAGTGTTAAATCCCACGCAACTGACGAAGACATCAACAAAATCATTTCCTCCCTCAAGGGAAAGTCTATCACTCAACTTATTTCCGAAGGACAAGGCCGCCTCGGAGGTAGTGGATCAGCTCCCGCAGCATCAACTGCTCCCGCCAAAGGAGCTGAGAAACACGATAAAAAAGATGCTGGCAAAAAATAATAACCAAAAAAGAAGGAAGAGCCAAAGAAGAAAGAAGAGCCAAAGAAAGAGGAGCCTAAGGAAGACGAGATGGAAGATATGGGAGGGCTCTTCGACTGATTGTTTAGCATCATAACATCACACTTACATTCTTTTAGTTAAGGAAAAGCATGAGGCAGTCCTTAAGAATCATAAATTTGCATGTTTTGAATTGTTGAATTATCTGCAATCTGATTTGTAATTGATGATCTATTTGATTATCCTCAATTTTTAATATGGGCTGCTCATACTTTACAGAAAAAGTATCAAAATATCTCAAAATAAAGGTTAGATTAGAATTTTATCAGGTCTTCTTTCTATAATGTCAACATCATTTACATTTAGATATAAAGATGATTTTTTCTGATGTCATTGGTGTGTTTTTTACATTGTTTGGCATTGACTTGATATTATGTTAGCATATTGAGAGCAGCCGAGTTTACTTAATAGGAGCATGTTGTTTCTTAAAAATTACTAAATTAAATTAAGAACAAGATATTTGTATGAAGGTAAATACAAATTCTTCAAATTAGAAGAAAATTTCATAATTTTTGTAGTTTTGACAAAGAAACCTTTCACAAATAAGATATATGAAAAATCAAATAATGGAGCAATTAATAAATTAATAAAACTAACAATCTAGTGAAATAATCACATAAAAATTAACATACTTAAAAAAAAATGTGTAAAAACACATCAATAGCAAATTTGTTATTGATTTTTGCAAAATTTAATAATTTATATATTTTAAGAATTTATTTGATGGATAATCACTATTATGAACCTTACGGCCCTAATTTTTCTTTGTCTTTTTCTTACTATTCTTTTCTTTTTTTAATAACATTTAGTCCATTCTGTAAAGCAATTGCTTAATACAATAAATTGGTTAAGGCTTAATCTAAGTCCTTTAAATTTTTTTAACATATTTTAATTTAATTTTAAATTGATTAAATTTTCATTTTAATAGATTTGATTTATTTTTATTTTTTTAATGGAAATGTATTGTATAATTAGAGTTCATTTTTTGTCGCCTGGTAAAGTTCTTAATTCAACCAACTTTTCTCGGAATTATGTTTACATTCTTTTAAAGAATCTAGTACAAAATTAAATTTTATTCTTATTAATTAAATTTATTTTTCCCGTTAATTTTTCCATTTTTCTTTTTGCTGATTTACAATTTTTTTAATTTTTTAATATTAATTTAATAACAATGAATAATCTTAGAGTGATAGTATTAATTGGTGTTATGAGTAACTTAATTTTTTTTGTTATTGTTTTTAATCTTCGGATTAAACTGAAAATTATTAAAATAGTCTTGAATAAATTTTTGAAAACAATATCCACTTCACTTAAAAATGTCTTTGAATATTTGTAATTTCGTTTTTTTTCTGCATTTATTCCTTTTTATTTTTATATATTAAATCGCATTCTTATCTTTTTTATTTGATTCTTTTGTCAAAATTTTATATTTATCGTGCTAAATTTGTTTTCACTTTGAAATAAATCTAGTTAGCCATTTATTTTTCTGATTACAAAATTTATAATTATTTTTATTTTTATTTATTAACTTTGCGATATCCTTGTTCATTATCTAAAATTTATTATTTAATTCTACATTCTTTTTATTTTTTCTATTAAATCAATGACTCATAGCTTTTTTTTTCCTGCTGTATTTTCTTTTAAATTTAAATTTCACTTTTTTTTATTTATTTTTATTTTTCCTCTTAGAATTTTTTTTATATTTTTAAATATTCTTCTTTAATGGTCTCTAATAAAGATTCTTGATTTTTTATTTCATTAATTTAAAGTTCAAATTAAGAAATTTCATATTATATTTGCTTAATTTTTATTTCTGATGCTAATTGACTGTTTTAGCTCTATTCATTAAGATTTATTGGAGTTTAAGACCAGTTGCTTAATGATTAATGCAATTTCTCTCTTTAAATTTTGGATTTCATATAGGAAACAATTTTTTCTTGTTCTCTGATTTTTTACAGTTGATCTTTCAGTTTTATTTATTTTTATTAATCTCTATCTTTTATAATCTTTTCCTTCGTTTTTACGAGCTATTAATAAAGAGAATTCTTTTTATTTACTTATTATCTTTATTTTTTTCTTAAAACCATTTGTTTGGTTTCTTTAACTATCATCAAAAGTTACAATAATTATTCCTTTTTCTCCATATACTGGAATTTCTGTTCTTATAACTATTGAAAAAATTTTCTTTTTGATCTCTAGTAATTTTCTTATCCTTCCTTGTGTTATCTTTATAACTATTAGAGCCTCTGCAAGAATAAATTTTAGGATTTTTGCATTTAAATGTTTTGACATTCTATTTGATATTATTTTTCCAAAATCATCTCTTCAGACTGTATTTTCTTTATTTGTTTATTCTTCTCCTATAAAAGAGTTTGCTTTATATACTCTTTAATTCTGTTTCTAAATTTTTCTGAAATTTCTTGACTTCCATCAGTAAATTCCGTAGAGACCAATTTATTTTATACTTATGATATTTTAATGTTTAAATTTAAATCCAGCTCTTTTGTTATTTCCATTTAATATTCTTTTTCTTTTTCACGATATTGGTCCTGAATTTAATTTATGGCCTATTTACTGAGCTATATGATTTGCTTTTAAATATTCTCTATAGTTTCTTGAGTTATTGTCTCTGATTTAATCCTTTTATCTTAATTTATCATTAATTCCATAAACCTATTTGCTCTTTAGTTTTTCTTTTTGTAGCATTTTTAATATACAGCCAAATCATCTGTATTTTATCTTTATTGAAGTTATTTGTTTGACTTTTAATATTGAAATTTTAATTGGGATAAAGATGCCCGATATTTTATGATTCCTGCTTCTATATTTCCAATTTATTTTCTTTTATTTAGAATTGCAAATTGTTGTACTGTTTATTCCCGGGGAGTTCTTTAACTTAAATTTTGAACAGTTGCCGCCCTTTTGATTTCCTCTTCCTTTGCTATTGAAGAGTTTGGGATTTGTTGAACAGATTTTGAATTTTAATTGAGGTCTTTTACAGAATGTATAAATGCTTGTAGACGGGATACCTTTTTTCCTTACGTTGAGCTCATTTAAATATTTTTAAATTATGAAATATCTTTTTTTCCGGCACGATTTAAATCGATAGGCATTTATCAAAGTAATCAAAACAAACAATATTAGCATAGAAGATCACACATTCATTTTGATAGATTGTTTTCTTCATTTTTATTCAGATTCCGTCTTCAAGATCATATGTTTTCATCAGCTACCCTTTGATTCTTACAATTGATTTTCTGATGCATGTAATCGGCTTTTCCCAGTCTGTAGATCCATTTTGAAGTTAAGACAAATTCAGCAGTTTATCTTAGAAATGCAGATTGCCCCAAAAATAACTTTTCGGAATATTCAAACCAATTAAATGATTGAAAATGGTCTTCTTATTACCATCCAACCCTAGATTATTCAAAAGTTAACAAAAGCAAAAAAGAGAAGTTGAACTGACGCTCTATCAGATGTAATCAACTTGAGCTCATACAGTAAAACTTCAAAATATTCGATAATCAAGCAAATCATTTAAACCAGAAATGAGCTATATATCGGGGCTGGTCTTAGAAGAATGAAAGAATTCTACTTGAGTCAACAGAGTCATCAAATACTCTCGGCCTATAAATATAAAGTGATTGAATTTCTAACTCTTTTCCAAAATTCAAACTCAACCATCAGAATTCAAGATGTGAAGCATATCATCAAGCTCTTGATCAATATGGCCATCGAGTCAGTATAAAGCCCGTTTTAGATAAATCTAAGCACCACCAGCTACTCTTGTCCTCGCAATATCTGCATCAGACTTAGAAACTGGGAAAGCCATTTTAATTTCCCTTCCACGGCATGAAAGCAACCAACTTTATTATCAAGCAATGGCAGTAATGTGAATAATGTTCAAATTTGTAGACCTCGAGAAGTTTGGAGTTTGCTTCAATGGAATATTCCTGAAAGTTAGTAAATCAAACAAATGAAATATAGGGCCGAAGATCATCTTGACTCGTTCAGTTCATCACAATATCAACTGAAATTGCCACCATTGGAAAAGGAGGCACTGCTTACATATCTATATTATATATTTTTCTTTACCCATTAGCAAGGTGGAGATATTGGTATTTCGATCAATTGCCTATCTTTGCGATGTCTTCTCAGTTGCGAATATCTTCCATGTTTCTGCTTGGGAAGTGTTTTTTTTTAAGTCCTAGTTAGTAATTTTGTTGTCCTCATCGGTCTCCAATATAGAGAGGATTCGATGTAATTTTCGAATTGCTTGATGCTTTAGTCGTTTCCCATAAGATAGGAGTCTCTTGCATACTTACCTTGCAATATTGTGATCGGTTTGTGGCATCTTGTATTGAGAACCGTGTTTCAATAAGTGGATTTCAAGTCGCGATTGTTGGCAATCTCCTTCATCTTTACCAACAAAATTCGATTTTTGGTAAATCATTTTTGCAACTTTATGTTAAGAGCACTGAGCCCCTCATTGCATTATCTATGAAACTATTCTTTTGGGTCTTAATGCTTTTCGATGCGATCTAGCTGATGGAAGATGCATCTTCGATTGATCCTTGGCATTTGGTCATTCGATTTTAAAGGGCATAGATTATTACTCTCCGAAGCTATCGTCAATATAATCTGTATCCACACGGCTCCAAAATTATAATTCAAGGAAACTCATAAAATACTATTGTAACCTTCGATAACTACTTAGCTTACAAGACCAAACTCAATCAGAAACAATTTCGACTATTCATGGCCTCGGGAAGAAGTTTGTGGCAAGATAAAAGGAGAAAGTTCTTGTTTTTTTAAAAGTGAGTGCAGTAGAGAAGGAGAGCAATAAATTTGCAGTATAAAACATCAGTTCACTTAATGCCTCATCAAACTCTTCACCACTGAAGATTTCCTGCTTTTGGTCATCCGCTTCGTCATGGGGCCTGCTCTCAACTCCGAGATGAAACTTGTATAATATTCGTAGAATTCTTAGAAACGAATGATGCCGCAGTTCTCCTTTATAAACTATTTCCTCAGATTAGAGGCCTGCAACACCAAATGCTCTCGAAGGATGTGCTGAGCCCTGATAATTCTTTCCATTTCAAAGCTATTGACAATGGGCTTGAACTCTTCGAACTCATTTGTCAGTTTTTGGATCTCATGGAAGAGATTATTCGATTAGTGAAATCCAAAAAGAATGTGCAGTCTTTTTTTATTGAAGCCTCTGCTCCTTTGAAAGGCGCCCCACAGCAATTTTACCAATGCCTACTCTTCGCCTGTCGAAAACAGCTCTTCACCGTCATTGGCAAATCGCTTGATTAAAGTTATGAGATGTTTTTGAAAATTATGAAAAATCGATTTCTGTTTTCTGTCGGGCAGAGTTTCTTGCCTCCGAATATTCTAAAATTATTTTTCCTCGATTTTGATTTTGACTGGGTCTTATCTCATGAAATTTTAAATTATGGAATAATTATTGTCAATTAATGCTTCTGAATTCAATAAGTGTTAAATGTGTGCCTAATCCTTCGGACAGTTGGCAAAAGTATAGTTGTGAGATTTAAACCTTATTTATTTCTGATCCAAGAAAATATTGGTCTAGTTTTACATGCCTGAATGAGGTAACTGTATCTTAGAATTATTATAAAAATGAATTTCGATTTATCTATCTTACAATTTTATCAAATTACAATCTTACATTCATAGTTTTCATCGATTTGGACTTAGTTGTATCAAATAATCATACAGGAAGATCATTTCTTTATACATAGTATTAACATTATAGAAATTGATGATTTGATCATATTTAGAATCTAATTAAATTTTCCCTCCATTATACTCCATTATGAAAAGATAAACCAGCTTTTAAAATCGTGGTTCGAAGTCAGAGTATAAAGTTCGATTCAGTCATAAATCCAAAACAACCATAAAAGAGAAATCATAAACAAAAATTAAAAAGGAATAAGTTGTTTTTATGCTCATCTCGGATGAGGAAGGAGCAGTAAGTATACCTTATTAAATGTGGGCAGATCCTATTAAAAAATTTATTAAAGAGAAAGCTAAGTGGTGTCCAATATTTAAAATATGGAAAGTGTCGAGATTATAGCTTTAATATATTCGGAGAGATCTACCACTTATTCTCACTGCTCCCTTCTCATAGCCTCCGCCTTTTGTCAAATTGGCTTCCCACCCCTTAACATAAAAATTGGTTATTAATAAGCATGCATATACTAAAAAATAATTAAAATTGGAGTAATTTCCTCTTTATTAAAAACTTTATCCTTTCCAGCGAGAAACATTAAATTTTTGCCTGAAATATCATGGAAGGATACTGATAGCCGATGAAATGGGAGTGGGAAAATCAGTTCAATCTTTGGCATGCTGCTATTTGTTTGCCGAAGATTTTCCAGTTTTAATTATTTGCCCGAGTGCACTAAAACATGTTTGGAAAGATGAAGTAGGAAAATGGTTGAAATAAAAGATTCATCCAGAACAAGTTTTTATCATAAAAAAAGGAACTTTAAAGAATGGATAACTTACCAACGCCAAAGTAATTATTGCTTCTTATTAAATTGCTTCCAAACTAGTTAAATAGTTAGCATATATATCAATGGTTATTTGCGATGAAGCTCATTATCTTAAAAATCCAGATACTAGTCGATGCACGCAGTTGATGCCCTTCTTAACTCAAAAAAAGCGAATTTTTCTGTTAACTGGAACTCCTGCCTTAGCCAAACCAAAATAACTATTTAATCTTTTAAGCATATTGAGACCTGATATATTTAATAGTGTTGAGGAGTTTGGACAAAGATATTGCTATAAGCGTCGTAATCCTTGGAGTCATAAACAATAGTTTGAAGGGGCGAAAAATTTAGCTTAGCTTCACTATATTCTGAAGAAGACAATAATGATTCGAAGATTAAAAGTTGATGTTCTTCCCCAACTGCCTCCCAAGCAAAGACAAATCATATATATGTAAACTTAGAAACCAGTCATTGCTGAGATAAAGTCACTGCTCAAAGGAATTTTCACTCTATAAAATCTTCGCTAAAGTTAACGTTTAATGGATGCATTTAACTCATAAGGTGAGCAAAAGTAAGCATTGATTAGGTGCTTTCTATTATCAGCCATGGCTAAATTGAATTCAATGAAATAGTATATATCTGCTATTCTGTAAAATGATGTCAAGATTATCATATTTGCTCATCATAAAATCGTGATGGATGAACTTTAAACTCATATAAAAAGTTTGAGACTACAATACATAAGACTTGATGGCAGTTCAAGCGCTTAAACTAGAAAAAAGAAAGTTGATGAATTTCAAGATCAGTTTGATATTAGAGTCGCAATATTGAGTATTACTGCAATTGGAGTTGGATTTACATTAACTGCTGCTTCTACTGTTATTTTTGCAGAGCTTTATTGGACTCCCGCTGTACTTATCCAAGCTGAAGATCGGACGCATAGAATAGGCCAACAACAATCAGTCAATATCCATTATCTTATTGGCGATAAGACAATTGATCCTATTATGTTAAGGCAACTCGAGAAAAAGATTGGAATTGTTGCAAGAGTGCTTGATGGCTAAGCCTAATCTCTAAATTTGTCGATTATTCCTCAGGGCTAATTGGGAAAATTTGAAATGAGTGTAAATGAAGGAAAACGATTAAAAGGCTCAAAAATTACGGATTATTTCACTCCTGTAAGCTCGCAAAAAGGAGTAGAGATGGAAATTTAGTAAGATTAAGATATTCATTCAAATGATGAAAAAATAAAAAATGAGGATTTAATTCAAAAATCTTAGCAGACAGAAAAAAAATCAATTCCAAGGTAGGAGGAGTCCGAAGATAGTCTTTTAATATAATTGATCAGAAAAAAAAAATACAAATTGCAAACTACGCAGTGATATCTTTTATTAATTAGTTTGGAAATCTGAAAAGTGGCATTTAAGACTTATTTCATATTTACATTTTTCATAATAATTTTATACTTGTTCTGAAAAGTATGCCTGTCTACTCCAAAGTTATGCTTGGTAGTGATGAGATGAGTGATATACCTTATGTAAATAAGGATGATATTCACAACCCTTTCAATATTCCTTAATTGAATTAAGAGGAGCCAAATTTTTGGGATTATGATGGTTCTATTTTTTTTAAGCCTGAAGACAGTCTTAATGATTAGCCTCGATATGAGGATAGCTTTGATTATAATCCAGAGTACTTGGTCTCAAATGCTGACAATATGATCTTAAATGATGATGAAAAAACCTTTGAAAAAAGCTAATAATTTCCTTCCCTGACCAATGAAGTGGAATCAACTTAAATCAAAGTAGAAAAACAATAAGTTACTACCCAAAAAAAAACTAAATCCCAAAAGAATATTGTCGGTTATGTTGCCAGGAGCTCAATCAAGAAGATGTTCAAGATCTACTAAAAAAACCTCACAAAAGTATGTAAATAAACCGGAATATCATATGAAATTTTTAAAAAGTATTATTTGGAAACCTTTTGTGAAAAATTATATGGACTTGAAAGTCTTTATGAATAGTTTTACTCCAACAAATAACACTAAGAATGGAAGAAAATATTCATGATCTACTTTACCAAAGTTGTACGCAAACACTACGCCATCAACGCAATCAAGATCGGCAAGATGGATGGGACGATATAAGATTATTTCCGCATTAAAAATCAGCTCCTTTTATACATTCCCTTAAGCCTTTGATATCACTTAGAGGCTTGATATTATCTCGTGCTATTTTTTAACTCATACTATTAAAAAAATTATTTAAGACTTTCTAATATTTTGCATCATCAAAATATTGGAATTTTACTTTTAAGTTTAATGGAATATGAAACATATCATTTACTTAAGTTAATTTGATGTGAAATTTCTCAATCTTAAATTAAAGATAAAACTATAAAGCAAACCTTAGAATCAAATGATCTAAATTTAAAATATCTTAACACTGATATCACTGCTGTTTACACTCTGGTTTTTCAATGGAGGGGGCATCAGTTTTATTTTTTTTGACTGGTTGCACTTCTTCATCTTAATCATCATCCTCATCCTTTGCCTCTCCCTCATCTCCATTATCTTCTTCACCTTCTTCTTCTCTGAAGTAGAAGTACAAGGCATTATTATAGTCCTGATAGATTTCACCGGCAATATTCATGGCTTCCTGCACTTCAGTTACTGAGTCAAATAGCAGAGTAAAGAATGAATGCTCAGCGCGAGCCTTCTTGTATTTGATTGGATACTTGATTTATCTGATGGGAAGTTAAGAATTAGGAACATATTTGATATCGAGCGACAACTCCAGATTCGAAAAATATTCAGTTTATTCGCTGAATTTAGCAGAAATTTTAAAGTGGTGGTTTTACTGATCAATTAGTTCACAATTAAGCTCCTTGAGCTTCGAAAAACAGTCCACATCCACATCTTCACTAAGAAGTCCTTCTTTCTCAAACACAATTCCCCAAAAATCTTCAATTTTTGTTGGCGAATGTTTTTTAAGATCAGTTTTAATTTCCAGGCCTTAAGGCTTATATAGTTCCTCATCAACTTTTGTTCCAAGCGTAACTGCAGATATCTGCTTGTAAATGGGCTGTTTCAACAATTCATATTTATCCTTTATTTTGTCTATTTCTTGGTTCATCAGTTCGTTGAGTTCGATTTCCTTATTTTTGAGTGAGTAGAGGGCTGCCCAGGTTAGTTGCTCTCCATCCTTGGAGGAGTTAATGCGTTCGTTAATATGTTCTAATAATTACTAGTCATGGAGGCCTTACTAATTATCGAGATAGGGATCATTGAGGGCATCGTCCTCATCTTATTAATCAACCTCTTGCTGCTATTCTGCTTCTTCGCTCTCGCTTTAAGATTCTGGTTTTTTTTCCCTCTTCGCCTTCCTTGCCATTATAACTCTGTATATATTATTGTTGTTAAATTGGCATAAAATGGATTTGCCGCTACATAATAGATATTCTAAATATTTAAATACTCATCATAAGGAATTTAATTAAAGAATGATTTAAGCTTTCTTAGTTGATTATTTAATCATTTAAGACTGTTGCTGAGCAGAGAGCGAATAAATTTCATGCCAAATATAATAAAAGTAGTTTTTTGTCGAATGTTTTCTGTAATTTTAAATCAATAAACTTGAATGATGATTATACAGCTTTCTAGTTACAATCTGCTGAGATATTTAAGAAATAATTTGAAGATCAATATTTAATAAACAGTTTGAAGATCAATATTCAAAAAAAAGGTTTGATAAATCGGATAAGAACTTCAATTAACAAATGATGAATGCGATTACTAGCTCAACAGAGTTCAAATATAGTCCTAAATCAATGAAGAGAGCAATCAAAAAAGAGTGAATGCCACATCAATAGCAAAATATTCATGGCACGATCAAAATAGTCTTCAGTGAAAAATGAGCATAAGGCTTATAAAAATAAACGCCATGTGTCTTTTGTATAATATTAATTATTTCTAAAGCAATCTGATTATTTATATCTCTAAAATTTAACGGATTTTCGTAATTAAAATATTAAAATGAACTGGAATAGTACCAATAATAAGAATATAAGTTCAAGACCAAATCAAAAACCTGTTCAAATGTTAAAGAACGAGAAAAATAAATTGAATTTTTTAAAAAAAATATCGACCAAGGAGGAAAGGCAACTCGCATCGAAACAATTAAGGACCCCTATTAAAGATGAAAAGCAATAAATTGAATAAATATTACGAATATCAATTTAAAATTTCGTTAAATTTAATCGAATAAATGCTTATTAGAAGGTTTTCAAATATAGTAAGCTTAACAAGGCAAAATTAATATAAAAAAATATCCCTTCCCAAGATTAAATAAAATATAAGACTCCATCTAATAAATAGAATTTAAATCCTATTCCAAGTTAATACCATCATCAAGAGTCATAGAAATAGTAAAAGAAATCATAAATAAATAAAATACTACAAACACAGGAGTAAGAACAAATAAAAAAGGAACATTAAAAGAGCCCTTTTAAAGATAAAAAATAATAGATTAAGTAAATATCTCAAGAAAAGCATCAATTGCTTTTAAATGGAATTATGTTTACATTCCTAAAAAGAGTTTTAATTTTTCTATGCCTAGCAAGACCCCTGAAAAATTAATTTAAAAAAATATTACCTAATGCAAATAGGACCAAGATGCAGAATTCTCTGTTCCACAAACTTCTTAAGGAAGAAAATAAAGGTTGTAGCAATTGGATAATTTATAAAGATAATAATAATAAAAACAATTGAAGCTTCATAAATAAAAGAAAGAATTTACTGAGACTTAAGCCAAAATCAAAGCAAAACTTGAATAAAATGAAAAGCAAAAATACAAATAAATAAAGGCTAAAAGATATTTATAATTGTCATTGATCTTATCGGAAATAAAATGTAGGTAATCTGAATCAAAAAGATTGAAAGACTATCAATTTATGGAAATGGATGAAAGAGACTAGATTAATAAACTATTGTAACTCCTACTCGAAATAAAACAAACCGAGTTGAAAAAAATATTAAAAAAGAAGCTATAAACTATTAACATGTAATTTGAAAAAACAATTAATTAAATTGAATTCAAGAAGAAATGTATTTTATAAAATAAAAATAAAAAAGGATAATAATAGATTTGCGAAAGAATACTTCTTTTAAAAGAATGGGAAGCTAAAAATTAGCTTAAAATACAGAAGATAAAAAATTAAAATAAACAAAAACGCGAAGATAAATAATAATAGATTTAAAATGCATAATAGTAATTAAAAAAATGGGAAAATAAAATATCAAATGAGAAAAATAATTACAAAAAGGATAAAATTGCATTGATGGTCAATTCAACAAAGAATCTAATTGCAGAATTGAAAACAAACTATTAAAATATAAAATCGAATCTTAAGAAAAAAGTATAGACGGAATATCAAGTTAAGAAAATTTAAAGAGATCAAAAATTCTAAGAAATATAAAAATTCTTACTACAAATTAATTAAAACTATTAAAAGGAAATACAGCTGGAGTTCAAAAATGAATGGTAAAAGGCAAATTAAGAAAAGTAAAAAAGAATTGAGTAAGCAAAAAAAACATATTAAAGCAAAAAAGACAGTTATAATAGAGCAAATTAAGAAAAAGTAATTTATTTAAATGATTGCTTTTAATTCGGAAAAAGGCATAAAGGCGAAGAAGACTTTAATTTCCAAAGAACTAAATACTATTCAGATGAAATGCCATATACTCCATAGCAGATATAAGTTATAAAGGAATAATTTAATGCTCTTGATACTTTTATGAATGAGCTCGAGGGAAACAAAACATCACTGTAAGAAAAACCTAGGCAAATGATTAAAATAAATAAAGATCTTACTTCTTACAGTTCACATTTAACTTAAATTAAATAAAAAAAAGCGGAAATAAACTTCTAGACTCAAAAGTAAAAGTCAACTAAGTGATTATCCATTAAATCGATGATTATATCAATTGCAAAATTTAGAATTTATCAATATCTTCTTATATGATTCAGATATTAAGAGAATAATAACCAAAATTACGATTAGATTTAATTTCCAGGCCTTAAGGCTTATATAGTTCCTCATCAACTTTTGTTCCAAGCGTAACTGCAGATATCTGCTTGTAAATGGGCTGTTTCAACAACTCATATTTATCCTTGATTTTGTCGATTTCTTGGTTCATCGGTTCGTGAAGCTCGATTTCCTTATTTTTGAGTGAGTTGAGGAAATATGTATCATAATTTGGTTATAATAATCCGAGCATATTTGGCAATTTATAAATTTAATTCTTTATCACCATTATGGGTGGAGGAGATATCTAAAAAAAAAAATCTGTTGAAGAAAAAATAAGCCAAAGGAAATTCAGTGTTAAATGAATTGCATTCTTTAATATGTTTGTCTTCCCTCATATAAATAAATAATTAGACATGATGATCTGATTTTTAAATGAAGTTTATTTTCTTTCATCAGTTACTTTATATTGTTTTTAATTATTTTATATTTGTATAGTCTTGCAATAATGATAGTACAATGTCACCTAATATTTTTCAGGCATTTAAGATTTTAAAAAAGAGAAATTTAGTGAAATAATTACTGAGGGTTTGCAAAAATTGTTTAACTATTTAACCAGCAGTCAACATTAGAATTGAATGATCATTATAATCTATCGTCGATTTAAAATATGATTGAATTTTAGTTTTAGCGAACATATTAAAGGTAAAACAAATTCTTATGAATTGAAAATTGAAAATAATTATTAAAAATTAGCTTTGCTTAAGACAGAAAACAAGCTTATGAATGGGAATAATATAATAATCGATTTTAATGCTAACGGTGAAGAACTCTTCAAATTTATGAGTTCGTTCTTTAATAATACAATAAGTTTATGAGCATTCAAATACTAATAATTTTTGTTTCTCTCCTTGTTTTCAAGGGCTATGCTGGTGTTCGGGGTTTAGCTGTAGTTGGCCCTTTGACTAAAAGTGCCTTTGATTGCTTAAAAACGGATGGATATCAAAAGGTCATTGTTCGTGCTTTTCAACTCGACATTTATCAAGGAGCCATTGATCCACATGCAGCTCTCACTTTGATGAATGCCAGAGCAGCTGGATTCCTTCCTTAAATTTATCACGTTATGTGCCGTATCCCTTCAAGCTCTTCACAAGTCTACAACTCATCTCATCAAAGTTTTCAAGGACTTGATACTCACTTGTTTTACTACGTTTGGATGAAGATTGAGCCCAATAACGTTCCTGGTTGTTCTTGGTAAGGGTATTCTCAAGCTGATAATTGCAATTATTTGCTCGGTAGTATCGCTGTATGGAGGTGGTTTTACTGGAATTAGGTTGGAATATTCACAACATCTCGAATATGGGAAAAATATTTCGGCACTGCATGTGATATTGCCTCAACAAGAGCCATGAATATTTGGTATGCTAACTATCACACAAATGGTCACGTGGATCCCACCTAATCATTTTCTGACTACACAAAAATCGGAGGATGGACTACTCCCAAACTGAAACAAATTGGAGGAAACGTTACTGTTACTTTGTGCAACATCCAAAATTGGCGGCATGCTTTTATCGATCAAACTTGGGGATGATCTAATTTCTATTAATAGAAAATTATGCTTTAATTAATGATATTAACAATATTTAGCATTTCATTTTTCAGATTATAAGAATGTAAGTTCATATTTGCTCTCAATGGCGAACGATTTATTTTATTTTAAAAATTATCAATGTTATAATAGTATAATATATTGATAAAAGAGCTTGTAAAGAAGAAAATAGTTATCCATTAGAGTTAACAAATTAACGAATAAAAATAGCCTTTATTTTCAAACTTTATAACGATATTTTCTATTTTGATTAGAAAATTCTATATTCATAACATTTTTTTGAATTATATCAAATTTTACAATGCTATAATATATCAATAATATATTGAGATTAAAAACTAAATTGATCTGAAAATCGATAATTGTTATTTTTAAAAAATACGACTATTTTATTACTCAATTATATCAATTATATTTAGCT
>Ga0302186_10000760_pt1 | contig 28023 bp, 38 predicted proteins | sample II_Bog_E1_2_FD_198782 | JGI IMG/M metagenome (GOLD analysis project Ga0302186, IMG submission 198782) | Peat permafrost microbial communities from Stordalen Mire near Abisko, Sweden - II_Bog_E1_1 | ecosystem: Environmental > Terrestrial > Soil > Wetlands > Peat | place: Sweden: Abisko... | reverse complement strand
ATTGCACCGCCTTACAAATTCAAGGCTTCCTGTCGTATTATTTATATCAGTTAACACAAGGCTTTCCAACCCATTTTTTGCAGCCAACTCAACCAATTGTTCCACTGATAGTGCCGAGTATCTGAGGCTGTAATAGCTGTGGCAATTGAGAAACATAGTTCAAGGGGGAATTAAGTATTTAATTTTGTGGCATGAAACAGTGCCTTCTCACCGAATCGCTTTTTCATTCTATCAATTGCCTGATAGAGGTTAACCATCTCCACACTATCCTCAAACAAGTTAATTTGCTGTGTGCCGCTCACCAAGTTTGTAAACTTTACACCAATCAGTCTTATTCGCATTCTCCGCTCATAGAGCTTGCGAAATATCTCTAGCACTTTTGGTCGTATCAAGTGGTCGGCGGCAGTATGTGGAATGCGTGACTGCTGTGTATTGGTTTCAAAATTTGCATACCTTAATTTTACAACAATGCATGACGTAAGCCTCTTTTCTTTTCGGAGTTGATAACATAGATTTTCCACCATGGAAGTAAGATTGTACTCTATACGCTGGATGTCTATTATATCCTGCTCGAATGTGTTCTCTTCAGAGATCGATTTCCTTTCCATATAAGGTTCCACTGGAGTATTATCTATCCCATTGGCTCTTTCTGACATTATAATTCCATTTTCACCAAAGACCTTTTGCATCAGTTCAATTGGAATTTCTGCCAGCCCCTGGATTGTGAAGACACCCATACTTTTTAAGGTGTAACTGGTTTTTGGTCCAACATACGGCAGTTTCTCTACACTAAGAGGAAATAAGAAAGGCTTGATTCTTTCGTGTAATACCTCTAACTCTCCATTGGGCTTTGATTGGTCGGTAGCAACTTTGGCAACAGTTTTGTTTTCAGATAACCCGAATGAAATGGGCAAGCCCGTTTCTTTTGTAATGAACTGCCGCAACTCATGGGTGTATTTGAAACATCCATGAAATTTGTCCATTCCTGACATGTCAATATAGTGTTCGTCAATGGAGCTTTTTTCAAACAATGGAACCTTCTCGGCAATTATTTGAGTTACCATGGATGAATACTTGGTGTACTGATCATAATCCCCGCGTATATAGATAGCCTGGGGACAAAGAATACGTGCCATTCGCATGGGCATTGCTGAATGTACACCAAAAGTCCTTGCTTCATAACTACAAGCGGCGACAACACCTCTATCGCTAGTTCCTCCAACGATAACAGGTTTGCCTTTGAGCTTACTGTTTAGCAGTCGTTCTACAGAGACAAAGAATGAATCTAAGTCCATGTGAACAATAGTACGTTCCATAAAATTTAAAAATCAACAACAGATCAACAATACAAATAACCTAAATATTATAGTTATATTTAACTACAATTTATAGGCTTAATTGGAAAGACCTGATTTTATTGCAGTTAATAAGCAGAATTAAATAGACAGAACAAACAGATTTATGGAAAATATGCCTACCTCCTTCTTTTCCTTGCCAAATAATCATCAGCTTCTTTTGCAATTTCATCCATCGTTTTTATACGACCAATGGAAAGCCAATTATTTATCTCCTCCCTGGAAAAATATAGACGTTGTCCTCTTTTATAGCATGGAATTTTTCTATTGTGCACATACCCATATAAAGTTGGAATGGATAAGGATAGAATTTCTGCCAACTGCTTGATATTAATATATTCATTTGGTTTTGGGATTGGAGGGGTTCTGCTGAGGAAATCTTGTAATAGCCGTTCAATGCTATCCAGTTTGGCTTTGATTTCTCCAACAGCTTTGGGAAGTTGTTCAAATGTTAGTTCATTCATGATGGGTTTTATCACAAATATAATGCTCCAATAATGAACTTTGTCAAAGTTTTAACCAATAAATACTTTGACAAATGGAAAACCGATTGATTGTTACTCTTTATGTTGATGAGTTAAAGAGGATCATTTAAGAATGTGTTACAACCGCTTTAGCAAAAATACCTACGCCAAAGAAGGAAGATGATACTTTACTAACACGAAAAGATGTTGCAAAGCTATTTTCAATTTCTCTGGTTACAGTTAATGAGTGGAAGAGGGTTGGAAGGATACCTTATTATCGGATGAATCGCCGCATATACTTTAAGAAAGAGGAGCTATTAAAGGCAATAGAGATAAATCCTAAATACAAAAAATTCTTTTGAATATTTGAGGGCTCATCTCCCTTTCTTTATTGTTATGTAATTAATTGCCTGTTGCTCAATTTCTCTAACGGTTTTAATTCTTGTTGAGGCAATCCATTCATTTAATTCTTGCCTGGAAAAATAGAGCTTTCTACCTCTTTTGCAATGAGGAATTTCCATTCGACAAGTAAAACCATATATGGTTTGCTTTGCTAAGGATAGAATTTTTGAAGCCTCTTCTATATTAACGTATTCATTATTGTTTTGCGTTGCGCCTCCTTTGCCGAGAATTTGCATTAATAACTGCTCAATGTTATCCAGTTTGGTTTTGATTTCTCCGACTGCTTTTGGAAGTTGTTCAAATGTTAATTCGCTCATGGTTATTGGTTTTAATGTTTTCCAATAAAGATAATGATTATTTTTTTGTAGTATCTGCGACATACTTTGACTTATCCGATAATTACCTTTGAGTAATCAGGCTATAAAACGAAATAACTGCGCAATATCTTCATCATTGAAGATTCAGTCAGGATAGGCAAATTCGCCAATCTGAATTATTTCCCCGTCTTCATTCTCTAAAATATACTTTCTTTTGGAAATGAGGACATAAAAACAAAGATTCTGTAGATTTAATTACTGTGCTTTAGAAACATCGTCATAGCTTTTTTCTACTATTTTGCCATTGTCATCACGTTTTACAAGACAATTTTTGTCATTTTCGAGTGATTGAATTATACCAGTAACGTAAACTTTAGAGATTAAACCTTCTTTCCAGGTTACTTTATCCCCTTGCTTAAATCCGCGATAACTTATTTCACCACTATTTCCCCAAACATCACCTTGTACAGCATAATTATGACTCCCTACTTTATATATTTTAACATTTTTCAGAAATTCACCACCTGGTACGGATTTCACAGTATTATTGATGGCTTCTTCAATTGTCTTTCCTTTTAAATCCCTTAAAGCTGATTTACTATCAGCTGCGTAACTTCGGATTAAAGTGTATTCCGTTTTTGAATCAATATTTCTAGTTGAAATCATTGTAACTATACCTATTTGATTAATGCTGGTACAGGAAAAGAATAGCATCGTTAATATTGCTATTGCTAGTAAATTTAGTTTATTCATTTATAATTTAGTTATTAGTTTATTCTTATCAAATGAGATTAAATAAGCACACTTTTAGGTTACTTTTCAATATCTATTATAAGCGAATATATAAAATTAATCCCATGAATTATTTTTTGCAAGTAATTAGAAGGGTGATAAATTTTGTTGGCCCTAAGCATATTGTTTTAATACCTTATTTAAATTCATTACCATTCAAATCGTATGACCAATAAAGATAATGATTTTTATTTGCAGTTACTGCGACATGCTTTGACGTATCCTATAACTACCTTTGAATAATCAGGCTTTAAAACGAAATAACTGCAGAAATATCTTTTCATAATGGAACCTTCAATCAATAGCCAATGGGTAAATAGCACACAAACAATATTCACGTATGACGATAATAATAATCGGACAAGCAGGCTTTACCAAAGCTGGAATGAAAATGACTGGGAGAACAGATATGTAAACAAGCACACCTATGATGACAATCAACTTCGTATAAGTACTTTACGGAAGGATTGGGAGAATGGCACATGGGTTAATACATGGCTCTTTGATTTTACTTATGATGTGAAGAAAAACAGAACTTCTAGCCTACAAAAAACATGGAAGAACGGTTCCTGGGTTAACTTTTATCAAGACCATTTCACCTTTGATGAGCAAAATTATCTGACAAGTAAACTTACTCAAAAATGGAAGGGAAAGAAATGGGTTAATGATTACTTTATTAAGGCAACTTATGATGAAAGAAATAATGAAATTTCAAAGTTGGCCCAAGACTGGAAGCTCATTCCAGTTATTGATACCAAGCTGTTCTCCAATAAAGATGGTAACGGCAATAGGTTGGGCTTACTAAGCAAATCCAAAAAACAGCGAGCATGGGTTGATGTACTTTTATTTACACATACTTTTGATGCCCATAATAATGAAACCAGTTCATTGCATCAAAACTGGAAGAGAAATGCCTGGGTAACTGATTGCCAATTCCTTTATACGTATGATGCCAAAGATAATATGATAATTGATTTATTTCAAATTCATAGACGAAAAAAATGGGTGGATTATTATCGATGCACTTACTTCTACAATAATTTAAATCAATGTATTAACCAGTTAGGCCAAGAATGGAAGCGGGGGAAATGGAATAATTCTTCTCAGGTAACATATTCCTATGATGATAGAAGTAATAAAATTGTAGAGATGCAGAAGAACTTGCAAGAACTGTAAAGCCTATAAATTTAATGCTGGTAAGGTTTTCAACCATTCTATAGTAGTTTCCACGCACTTAGTATCATTAACAATTCTTAATGAATTTCGTTGAATGCATATATGTCCATCAAAATCACCCAAAATATTTTGCATTTCATCAGAAATATCGAAACGCTCAACTCCATCAGGGTAACGTGTCTTTTTACTAATCAAAAAAGGCTTTTGGAGAACCTTACTTTTCTCTAGATTCCCTTTTACTAATTTTAAACCTCTATTTCTTTCAGTTGTGACATCCCTTTTAAAAATTTGCTCATGCATTACATGGAAGTTTTTTCCAAAACCTCTATCAATCATACTTTTTCTAGAGTTGACATCAGTTACATTAACTGAATATTCAATACAAAAATAAGAGAACAAATAAAGAGCCGTAATACCAGTTACCTGGTCAGTTAAACTGCAATACATAAGTAAATAATCATCTTTTTGCAATTCACCCAATTTCTTTTTAGTGAAAGACGGATCCCCATATGTAAAGGTTTCAAATTCAGGGTCAAAGTGAATAATTTTATTTTTGAATTTCTCGCTTTTATTTCCAAGAAAATAATCTATCAAAAACTTATCCCTAAGAGATTTTGTACTTCCATAAGTTCTGGTTTCAACAATTTCCTTACCTTTATTTTTGGGTAACTGGTTATACTTTTCATTTATTGGTATGTAGTCATAGCTGCCATCAGCAAATAATGGGCCATGAAAACCTAAATTTCCAGAATCAGCACCTACTCGAAGTAACGCTATTCTCGCCATTATTTTAAATTTTCCATGAAATTATCAATTGTTTCAAATTTCCTTGAACCCCTTCCAATAAATGATTTCGAATGAAATATTGGGTTTTCCCAAACAAATGTATTTGCTCTATTAAAAACGAGAAGTTTCTTTGGAGAATACTCTATATCATATTCCATAGACTTTGACTTGCCATTCTTCCAATGAACATGATCTTTGCAAGGGATATGATAATTATTTATGTCATTTGGGTCTTTTTTATTATTTTTCAAAAAGTAAATATCTCCTAGTTTATGTTCGCTTGCATCCTTATTATTACTAATTTTTTGACCTAAATATTTCCTTAATTCAGAAAAGGAGGAATGAGTTTCTTCAATCTTTGCGAGATAATATAGACCATTCTTGTATCCGTATTTTTTACTTGACCCAGTGAATCCAGCAATCCAAGTATCTTTAACAATGTCGGGATATGTTCTCATATGATGTTTACAACAACATAAGGTTCCTATACCACCTTCAAAATTAGGTGAACAACCTTTTTGAACGAATTTATGTTTAACCTCATCGTGTTTTACAGTTGTAAGTACATAGGCATATACCTTAGCGTTATTATTCTGTAAGAGCTCTTTCACATCAAGTGTTTCTTTAATAAATCTCTTGGGAATATTTTGCGAGTCTCTTTTGCTTTCATCTATAGAAAATGTTAAGTTACTGTTTATGTCTGGGACTAAATTGTTAGAAGTTGGTTTGCATTGCATGATTTTTTATTTTTATTTGATTAGTTATATTACTAGTAACTGTGTTTTCAAAAAACTTTATTTAAAAATTAGCATATTTTTGTAGCAATCATATTATTATATGTCATAAGCATCTGATTATGTGGGTATAATAATTTTTATTTATTTTCAATTTTCACATAAAAAAGGAATAAGGTTCAGATAAGCCATTGTTTGCAGACAAATTACTATTTGGCTCATATGGGATAAAGTATTAACTGGTTAACTATTGGGCTAATGGATAAAGCCTTATTAAAGTCCTGTATTGCTCCTTCTGAATCTTCAATAGCTTCTTTTACAAATGCGCTCATGTAAAAGTATTCAGCCTGGGTTGGATCCAACTTAATAAGTATATTGTAGTCTTTCAGGGCACCTTTAAAGTCCTTGATCGCTTTTTTGGCTTCTGCCCGTCCCCAGAGGAAATCCTCATCATTAGGTTTCAGATATAGAGCTCTTGTGTAATCTTCAATAACACCGAGATAATCTTTTATCTCCTTTTTTGCCTCTGCCCGTCCCCAAAAAAACTCATCATCAAAATAATTTATTTCAATGGCTTTTGTATAGTCAGAAATTGCTCCTGTATAGTCTTTTATTGCCATTTTCGCATCTGCTCTCCCATAATAAGAATCAGCATCCGTTTCATCAATATTAAGAGCTTCCTCATAGTCTTCAATAGCCCCAACATAATCTTTCAGCTTCTTTTTTGCCTCAGCTCTCCACCAGAAATACTCAGCATTTTGCGGGTCCAATTTTATCAAATTGCTATAGTCATCTACAAGACCAGAATAATCCCGTAAAGTGTCCTTGGCTTCAATTCTTAGAAGATAGTATTTAACTTCATTTGGGTCCAATTCTATGGCCTTATCGCAATCTTTAATAACACCTGCAAAATCATCAATTTCAAATTTCAACTCTGCCATTTCATAGTATCCCTTTGGATCAGTAGGAACAACTTTTATGGCTTTGTTGTAGTCATCAATAGCCCCTTTGAAATCTTCAATCTTCTTTTTGATATTTGCTCTGCTCAAGTAAAAACCAGAATTTACTGGTTTCAATTCAATGCATTTATTTAAATCTAAAAGAGCACCGTCAAAATCCCGTAATTTTTCTTTTGCCTTTGATTTGCCGTCATAATTATAATCCTCCTCTGGATCCAGCATAATTCCTAAATCAAAGTCAGCAATTGCACCCTGTTGATCATTTGACATATATTTCGCCCATCCACGTATATAATAGTAGTATGCCTCTCTGCTATTTAATTCCAGGACTTTATTGTATTCATTTATGGCACCTTTAAAGTCATCCAAAAATTCCTTGCAATTTGCTATCCTTAAATATAATTTTATGTCTGTAGGGTCCAATTCTGTAGCCTCTTTGTAATCCACAATTGCTCCCTTAAAATCAGCCATTTCTTCTTTAACAAAACCCCTCGCAAGGTATGCCAACCATGGGGCTAATTCCATAAGTTTCGTACAATCTTCCAACGCACCAGCAAAATCTTCTTTGCATTTTTTTGCAAATGCTCTCCAATAATAAGCGTTTTCATCCAATGGATTCATGCCAATAGATTCTGTATAATCTTCAACCGCACCTTCATAATCGCCCATCTCTTTTTTGCAGTTGCCCCTGAAATAGAAATATTCCCAATCGGATTTCATTTCAATGAGTCTGGTATAATCTTCGATTGCTCCATTATAATCTTCCAGTTCTTCCCTTGCAGAGGAACGGTAGAGATAATATTCCTTATCCGATGGGTCTTTTTGGATAGCTTTTGTAAAATCTTTGATTGCACCTTTAAAATCTTCCGAATTGTACTTTTCTTCGCCTTGCTCAAAATATTCTTCTGCGTTCATACATCTTTAAAATGAGTTATTCATAATCCATGGTTAATACATATTTTCTTCATATAATACTTCCTCCAATATTTCTTTCCCATTTGGTGGCGTAGGTTCATCACTATCTTCGTCATCATCCTCATTTCTATCATCAAATATCAGCATAAATTCCCGATCTTTCAAATCATCAGTTGTGTCCACTTCTATTGAACAGTCAGGATAAGAAAACTCTCCAATCTGGATTATTTCCTCACCTTCGTCTTCTACAATATATTTTCGTTTTGGCGATACGGAAACCAGAAAGCACATTTGCTGGTAGGTATGCTCATTGACTGCCACAACTTTTGGAAATACGCCATACTTGCCATAGAACTTACAGGCAGCATTAAAAATATAATCATCGAACCCATACCAGGTCCTCATTTTAAAATTCTTGGTTATATACACGGCTCTTATTTTTTGATATACACCAAAGGTAATATGAGACTACGCCAATCTATGACGCGGTTATTTAAAGGAAAGAAATTTCAGATAAATCCTTCTATTTGTAGTGCTCCAAGGCATCTGTATATTCTTCACAAACCTCCTCTTTTAGAGTTTTTGGGGATATTACTTTGACTCTATGGCCGTAAGAAAGCAACTCCATTAAAAAATCATGAGTGATATATAGTTTTAGTTTTATTTTAAGTTCAACATCCGTATCCTCAATTATCTGCTGAGATTCATGAAGTGGATAAGATTTTACATACTTGCCTTGTAAAAACTCAAATGATAGAATGACTTCTTCTGGCTTTCCATCACCTGGGCCTTGTATTCCAAAGCAATTGCGAAATATCTCATTTACATCAATATCCTTTGGATAGACAAATCGTTTTCTTGTGATGTCCAATTCCGAGATCCTATCCAAGCCAAACGTCTTTATTTTCTCTCCAAAGAGGTCCTTCCCATATAGATACCACCTGCCTTTGAATTCCTTTAATGAATATGGTTCAAGTGATCTATTTGTAGGATTTTCCTCCCAAAATTTATGGTAAGTAAAACGAATGACAAAACGATTTTTAATGGCATGAAGCAAACCATACAGGTTCTCTAATCCATGTGGTTTTCGTTTTTCGAAATGAATATAACGGCTATTATCACTTGCTAGGTTCAATGAGTTAAACATCTCAAAGGCCTCAAGCATTCGGTTATTTAAATCATTTTGCTCGTTATCCTCAACAATTTGATAAACTTTTTGAGAGAAATCGAACTGAATAACCACATTAAAAAGCGAGCGTATTTCATCTAAATCCCTTTGAAAAGTACGTTTTGATACTGTCAGGTTATATCCTGTAAACTCAGACTCCTTTTGAAGCTGGGTATTTATTTCTTCAAATGTTGCCTGATGGCTATTTCGCAGTTTATTGATAATGGTTCCATAACGGAGGAAATGTTCGCTCTTTGACATGGCTTATTGTTGTTTTAAAACAAAGATAAGATTTAACTACGCCAACTTATGGCATGGTCTATTTAATTTTAAAATTATGCGCAATGACAAGTTTTGGCTGAGGCTACAATTATATTTGTTGAAAATAAATCTATGGAATCCAGAAATGAACTTAAAATAAAACCCATTGTATATCTGTAGCTTATAATATATTTAACTGTTTTGTGGAACCTAAATCAAGCTATTTCGTAATTCTTTAGGTCTTATGAAATTAAATGTATCAATTTACCCATTTGAACCGTAATGCCAATTATCACATTAACGACAGACTTGGGCATTTCAGATTTTTCTGTAGCTAGTATCAAGGCTGCTATATTAAAAGATATGCCAAATGCCTCAATTGTTGATATTACCCATGTTATTGATCCGTTTAATATACCTGCTGCGGCTTTTATCATCAAAAATAGTTACCATCAATTTCCAATCGGGTCAATTCACTTGGTTGCGGTTGACCGAGAAAATAGCTCAAATTCCAGTATAATAGCAGTAAAGGCTTCTGGGCATTACTTTATCGGTGCCGACAACGGCCTGTTTAGTCTTGTATTTAAACAACCTGATGAATCTGTATTAATAACAATACAACCAGATCAAAAATCATTTTCATTTACCGCAAAAGACATAATGACAAAGACAGCCGTTCACATTGCAAAAGGTGGTAATATGTTAGAAATAGGGAAAGAGCATAAAAATTATATTCAATTTACAGAATCATACCCAATATATGACGACAATAGTATTCGAGCAACTGTTGTGTATGTTGATAGATTCGGGAACTGCATATTTAATCTAGAAAAAGACTTGTTTGAAAAATTAAGCAGGAATAGAAAATTTTCAATAGAAGTGAAAGGAGACCCAATAACGACTATTTCAAAAAGATATAATGATGTTCAGAGTGGCAACTTAGTAGCACTTTTTACAAGTTATGAAATGCTTGAAATTGCCATGAACTTTGGCAATTTTGCAGAACTTCTAGGTTACAAAATTGGTCATAATGTACTGATTAATTTTACAGAATAGGACATCTTTTGGCTGAGCCTACAGTTATGTTTGTCAAAAATCTAACATTTATGGAGCCAAGAAACGATCTTAAAATTAAATCCAATTCCTTCAATCTTTTTAATGATGAATCATTCTATATTGTTAGCAAAAAACTTTACTATGCCTATTTTCAGGAAATACCTGAAATCGTAACTGTTTACCACGTAAATAACAAAGCAGTTAAGAGCTGGGTAGAAAATGAATTGAGCGATAAAATAGTGAAAATCCATACAAAAGAGAGCTTTGTTACTGGAGAAAAGTTTAATATTTTATCCAATTATATCTATGTACTTCAAAATAATATAATCATTGACGTAGAAGGTCCAGATATAAGTATTTTATATACAAAGGAATTTGAAAAAGAAGCTCGCCCAATAATCAACACAATCCGTAAAATCAAAAAGAAAGAAAAGAAGAATTCTTATATACATATTGTAACATTTAATCAAGGCAAAATGGAATTGCAAAACATAAAATGCAAGGTTCCTGGTTTTAAGCTAAATGAAAATTACAATGATGATTTAATTAAGTTAGATGAGCAAATAACAACAAATCTGCGAAGTAAAGATCAAGGAGGCTTGTTCTTGTTTCATGGCCTTCCAGGAACTGGTAAGACGTCATATATTAAACACTTGGTAAAGCGCTTGAAAAAAACGATTATTTTTTTACCATTACAAACAGCTGAAAATATTGATTCGCCGAGTCTGGTAAATCTGTTACTTCAAAATAGAAATTCTGTGCTGGTAATTGAAGATGCGGAACGTCTTCTGGCATCAAGGGATTCAGGTAACAATTTCGGGATTTCAACAATATTGAACATTACCGATGGTTTGTTGAGCGATGGGTTGGGTATAAAGGTAATCTGCACTTTCAACACAAAACTATCCAATATTGACAAAGCACTTCTCCGCAAGGGAAGGTTAAAGTCTTTATATGAGTTTAAGCCATTGGAAGCTAATAAAGCTAAAGATTTGCTTGTAAAATTGGGAGTTGAAAATGTGGAAATCAAAGAGCCTATGACATTGGCTGACATCTATAATTTCAATCAGGATAACAACGCATTAAAGATAACAAGCAGAAATCCAATTGGATTTAACTCAAAGGTTGCCTAAAACAGCATAAATAAAACAAGCAAAAATTATGCGATATGAGTTATAACCTATTCCTGGATGATATCAGGAACCCTTCAGATGCAGCAACTTATTTACCTCACTTGATGACTTTATATGAGAATAATGAATGGGTAATTGTCAAGAGCTACAAAAAGTTCGTGAATTGCATCAAAACAAAAGGCGTACCGAGAGTGGTTAGCGTAGACCATGATTTGGGCGATGCAAATGCCAAAAGTGGTTATGATGCAGTTAAATGGCTTTTTGAGTATATCAGAACCAATGAAATTAAAGAAAAGCCAAAGGTGGTTTGCCATTCTATGAATCCAGTTGGAAGGCAAAACATTGAAAACCTAGTGATAAAACAATCAACCCAGTAAATTTTACAACCATGCCTCTAAGTATTTGTTCGCCCATTTTAAAAGGTATTTCAGCAAAAGAGTTCATTGAAAGCCTGGCTGAAGATGCCTTTCACAACTATATACGAGATAATAAACTTATGCCAAAGAAAGTACGCTTCCCTTCACAAAATGACTTTTGGCCAACTCCTGAAGAAGGGTTGGAGAATTTAAAGTTGTCCATAAAATCGAGTGAAGAAGAATTACAAATTCTGGAGGCAAAGCCCTTGGATGAATTAATAAAAGAACAATCGATAGACATTATGAGTGGTATAATAAAAGCCAGATTCCCGACTCTGATAAGGTTATTTACGAGCAAATGCTTGATAAAATAGAAAAATGGGAAACACAGAAACTAAGCATTGTTTATTTAAAGAAATACGCAAAAGGAATAATCAGTGAAAGTATGATTTTGGATAAGTTTAGTAGTGACAGCGCACTTGATCCAATGGACCCATGGTGGTTTACAAGGAACTATTTCATAAATATGCCAGAGCCATACACTGAAAAACATGCACTCCAAGATATAAATCGTGATAAAGAACGTATAAAATCACGGATTCGTGATTCAAAGAAAAAACTTAAATACTGGAAGAAAATCATTGCCTTGAAGATGGAATTTGATATAGAATTTAAAAAATCCATAAAGAATTTTAAAGATTGAATATAATGATCGAATCAATAAGAAATAGAAACCATACAAAGTCCCAACTCAAGCACCTTTCATGGCTTAACAACGAACTTGCCAAAAAAGAAAAAGAGCTTTATAAGCAGTGCAAAAGTTTATATAAGGTTTACGAAAAGCGGATTAAATCTGATTCCATTTGGGCTTCAAAACACAATAAGAATAACAAATCAGGCGATCTTGACGATTATTTAATAGAAGTGGTGGTAAAATTCAGTACGGGTCCCGATACGTCTACTGGTAGTGTGCGGTATGTACATACAGAATCTATTCATTACAGTACTTTTAATGATCCCGAAAAAAAAAATGGAATAGGGTTTGGTCATGTTAAAGATGCCTATCCAGAATTTAAGACTCCAGAAGATTTATATGGGGACAATATGTGCTGGTTCTTTTGGAAGTTTTATGATGACCTGCCTGTTAAGTTACACTTTAAAATTTCAGAAATCTGGTTTGAAGTTCATATATGCGAACAGAATATTATGGAAATAAAGAAATATGAATATATGTAATTCATTTAATTATATGAACAAATGAAAATTGTGTTCTTTTCCGACACTCATGGTATGCATAGAGAATTGGGTTATGACCATTTTCTGGGAGCAGATATTGCTGTTTTCTGCGGAGATATGTGCGGATTTACTTCACCTGTTGACAAGGGAGGTGTTTTCGAAGTAATGCATTTTATTAAATGGCTTTCTGATATGCCTGTTCATCATAAAATATTCATTGCAGGAAATCATGATTTCGCTTTAGAGGGTAAAGAACCTTTTGCGGGACCTCTTAAAGATATCAACTATCTTTATAATTCAGGGTGCAAAATAAATGGATTACATTTTTGGGGTTCGCCCATTACCACTCCTTATGGCAACTGGGCTTTTAACACTCCTGATGAAGAACGGCAAAGAACCTGGAAATTAATACCTGAAAATACCGATATACTTATAACTCATCAATGCCCAAAAGGTTATTTAGATACTTCAAGCTATGGAGGAGAGCGTATAGGTTGTGCATACCTTGCAGAAGAAATCAGAAACCGAAAACAGAAACCTAAGGTTATGGCTTTTGGTCATAATCATGGCGGATATGGCGAAACTGTATGGGATTCAGTGAAACTTATTAATTGCTCCGTACTTAACGAAAGATATGAATTGACAAATATGCCTATACCTATTGAAATTTAACTAATATGATAAGATAATTGAAACAGCAGTTTGTAAAGATTGTATCACATGAGTACCTGTAATAATAATAATATCACTATATTTGTATAATAATAACAGGGAAGCTGAAAACTGAAAAGAGTAGGCAAGATTTAAAATTCAATAACCATGTCAGAAAAATATTTTTGCAAATATTGCGGCATAACAGCTTCCAGTGTATCTAGCTTAACAGCTGGTCATTGCCCAAAATACCCCAGTGGAACAATGAAAGGATTCCATATTCCCTATCAAGGAAGCGAAAAAACACAATATACCTGTCAATACTGTGGAATAAAAGCCTCAAGCATATCAAGTTTAACAGCAGGTCATTGCCCAAAACATCCAAGTGGAGCAATGAAAGGGTATCATGAACCTACTTTGTAATTAAAATGGAAGAAGTAGCTACAAATAATGCTATTAGGGTTATTCATCAAGTTGATACGATGATTAATAACCATGTGGAGTCAATTAACAAGCTGTTAAAAAAAGATAAACTAAAAGGCATTTGCAATGAATATGAGCAATTAAAAAATGACCAGACAAACATTGGATTTAATATATTTCCGATTATATCAGATTCTTATAAAAGAGAAACATTTCATAGTGATATTATTCATACTTTCCTTAATAAACAGGAAAACCATAAGGCAGGAGATAAATATTTAATTGAATTTATTAAGCTTTTGGAGAAAGCACCTAAGGAAAAATCCTTTAAATCTGAAATAAATGTTAACGATTTTTTGAATTCCACTGCCTTGAAGGAAGTTAGTAATGGCGAAAGTAAAATCGATATTTTGATTAAGGATGAAAAATCCCTTAAAGCAATAATTGTAGAAAATAAAATAAATAATGCACCAGACATGGAAAGGCAATTACCTAGATATTATGATTTTGTTACGAATATGAAATACAAGGTGGTTGCTTTAGTTTATTTAACGAAAGATGGATATAAATCACCCAATGAAAATGGATGGAAAGAAGGTGATAATGAAAAGGTCTATCCTCAATTAATTAAATTACCAGCATATAATGAAACTCAATATGACTTATTTTCTGGATGGTTACAACCTTCTATAAATATTACCAATGATATTGATGCACTTTGCATTTTAAGACAATATAAAAAATTAATTCAAACTTTAAAAACAGATGTTATGAATGAAAAACTAATGGAAGATTTTTATAATAAAGTACTTAAGGAAGACGATAATTTTAAAACTGCTCTATCCCTAAAGGATTTAATTGAAAATATACCACAGTATTTCGCACAAAGAATTGTTCGGGAATTTGAAGGCGAACCTTCCCCTTTTAACGCTTGTACAAGAGAAGATAATTCGGCTGTATTTCGAGTATGGAAATTTAAAGATTCAAGTTTACGGGTTAAAATTATTTGTGAAATTGATAAATATCAATTCAGGTTTTGGGATGAAAATTGCGGAGAAAATGGGTTAAAGTTCCCAGAGGAGGTTGTCAAAGAATTAGGTAAAGAATTTGAAGAAATAAAGGTTGAAGAAAATGATAAGGATGCTATGGGTAAATTTTTTCGATTCAATAATGAGATGAAAAACTTCTCAAATGCAGAACAGAATTTATTTGATTTTATCCGAAAATTTAAGAAGCAGCTTATTTTATTAAAAAATAAATCTGTCTAATACCTTAAATTAATAGTATACTATTATAATTTCCAACTACCTCCCACACTCCTTACAGGCCCTCCTATGATAATACCCTTCTGCACTATCCACAGTCGTCCGTATTATCTGATATTGGCACCTCTTCAGTCCAGAACAATTGGGATCCAAATGATAAACCTGAGAACTGCCCGAGCACAAATACACGTATTTGCCATTATTTGCATAATTAGAAGGCGCTGGTTGCGTTTTTACCTCTCGGCTGGAGCTTATTCCCGCGGACCCATCTAAAGCCACAATTGAAGTTATCGGATGGATCTCATTCCAGCCATGTTGCCCATCATTCACGTAACTTCCCGTTACGGAAACATGTTCTCCAACTTCTGGCACCTTCACATTATTTAAAAAGCCTTGGCAGGAACCAATTGCATCAGTCTGGGTTACTTCACATGCACAAATGATCTCTATAACCAGGCATCCATGTTGCTCACTTATGTTCTTTTCATTCAACAATCCTTCTTGACCATCATCTAATCGTAGCCGAATATGCCAGTCCCCATCTTTTTCTCGCTTCTTTGCCTCCACAATACCAGTAACGGTTTTGCATTCTTCAATAACTTTCAGACGGTATGAATGGTAGACATGTTGCCAGAGGGTGGAATTGCAGGGGATGGGCGTTTGGGCATGGGCATTATTGCCAAACAGAATGATACTTAATAGCAGTAAAATGCCGAATTGTTTCTTAAACATTTTCTGTTTTTGGAAGTTTATCAATCTCCTTGTGGGTTGCACATGTAAGTGTATAGCGAATTATGTTCAATGGAGCGTTGTTTTATCGGGTTAAGTATTGAGCACTTTATCAGCATATAGTTGAAGTCCTCTTATTTGTTCTGGTGTTTTACCTTCAAGGTCATTTAATTTTATTATGAAGTCGGCAGGTAAAGCAAGATTATTATTCTTTACTACTAGCCCAGTTACTTTAGGGTTCTTTGTCTTATAATTTGTTTTGTCGTGACTTATTCTAAACCCATCGGATTGAATAGTATCAATAATAAAGCCAGCCTTTTCTTTAAAGTCAGTAGGTGCTGAAAATGTTAAATCGTCAATAAAAGAAGTAAATGTTAGATTGTTTTCTTTCGCAAATAGCGCCAATTTATTTCCTGTTTTTATAAAGACAAGATTTGCAACTGTTGGTGACGTAGGCGCACCTTGGGGTAATTTGCCTTTGTATGTAGTAAGTTGTGTAAGTAACCTTGAAACAGTAGGGGAAAAATCAAATAAACGAAACATTTCAAAAACCTTATGATGACTTATTGATGGAAAAAATTTTCTTAAATCAGTTGTGAAATTGTATTTTTTCCCTTGATGTCTTTTAGCATTCGCCACATTATCCCTGCCTTTCACTGCACCATAAGCATAATCAGGTAATTGGAGTTTGGAAAGAATATTTTCCAGAATTCGCTTTTGAATTACTTTTAGTCGTTTTATACTTGGATTTAATATACGCTTTTTAACTTTTCTGTTCTTGGTAGTTTTGACGATTTCTCTCTCATAGTAAAAGCTGTCAATATTATCAAGTATGTGCTGAATTTCTTTCAATTCAACTTTAATCGTATATGCTAAATGTTTTGGAGTATCAATCATTTTCCAATGGATGCATTGGTAAAAAATTCTGTAATCATTGATTTTATGGAAGGAGCTAGATGCTCATATGCTCTTTTTTTGTCTGGTTTTATGTCTGACTCATCAAGTGAAAGAAAAAATAAAACAGGAAGTGGAAGTCCTAAATTTTTTGAGATTATCTTTAATGTTGAAAGATTGGGTTCCTTCGCATTATTCTCTATTTGCGAAAGATAAGATGGTGTGATATCACACAAATTAGCTAAGGAATTTTGTTTTATTCCTTTTTGCTGGCGTAATTTTTTGATTGTATTTCCTAAGTCCATGAGTGTATTTAAAAGAAAAAATAGGGGTGTCGGATTAGAATAAGTCTTTTAGGTGTTCGGCTACTAAGAACAGCTGAAGCAGTATTTCAAGGGCTTTCGTAATTGACCCTATATCAGGGTAACTAGTTTGTGCACCGAGCTTTTTTGCTTGCTGTAGGTAGCCAAGGCAATCATTTAAAAGAACTTTTTCTTTGTCCGAAAACGAACAACGGTTCTCCGAAAGGAGATGCTTGACTTCTCGTGAGAGGTGATCAAGACTTTTGACGTTTTTTATCATTTTGTTGATTTTAGTTGTGGCAATATCGCCTGCTATTCCAACAAAGCCAGTAACTAAATTCATACGCGTTGTTCGCTGTACCACCTCTAAAAATTTCTGCTATAAGAAAAAAAGAACATAGCATATGTTAGACTATAGATGAATAGATAGTAAAGTAATTACTAAAATACATCAAGGGTCAAACAGAACCACAAGGGTTGTGTAACTGAATACACTTTACATTTTGAAATTAGTCACTAGTGTCGTCAAAAGTATTTTCAAAGAACTGGCACAAAATTACATAATATTTACTACCAGTGAAACATTTCGCAATAAATAGTTATCAACAGTTAATATTCATTATTGTTAAGAAACCTCAATTTAGTTTGTAAGTTTGTCCTTTTACTATTGATTTATCAGCTTATCAAGGTCAATATCCTTCAGATAATGTTCCAGATCCTTCTCATTTTGAATTAACTCCACTTTTTCAATTTTGTTTGTTGCCAGGAATACTCAAACCTCAACGTAAAGTGTAAATCGTCAGACTAAAGTGGACTGAGAGGGGGAGAAAACAATTAGAGGAACAATTTGTAACTTTAATTTTTAAAACTCACAGTTATGACAGAAGAAAATGCAAACAAACAGAGCGCAAAATGTTAGAACTGCAGGATGATATTAGATGAAAGAAAAAAGCACGATAAAAAACAACTAAATTCTCCATTCAATAAGGCTTTGAAAGGACTACTATCAGTTCCACCGCCTAAAGACGAAAATAAATAAGGGCTACTCATAATAGCCCTTAGATTACTTACTTTTTATATGGGTATTAATTCTTAAATACATTAAAATTGCCAATTATAAGAATTACTGCCAGTGCTATACGTAGGAGTATTTAAGGTATAAGTTGTGGGATATAAAATATACCCACTATATTGTACCGCTTTTAAAGTATGACTAGTAGTCGGGTTTACATTAAAACCTCCACTTGTATTTCCTGATGCTAATATGCCTTCATTCGTTCCATCAATATAAATTGTATAAGGATTAGCTTCCGTATTTTGAAATGTAACCGTTAAAGTTGGTGGGGGTGGATTTGTAGAACTTGCGCTTGGACTTGAATTGTCTTTTGAACATCCTAAAATACATAGAACGATACATATTATCGATAATGCTTTCATGGTGGATTATTTTTTTAGTAGATTATTTAGTCCTATCATTTTCAACATCTATAATTGCCTTTACTTGTGAATAATCACTCCAATTAGTATTGGGATGGCTTACATAAATAGAAGGCGGAATAACTACCACCTTGAAATACGCATTCCAAATTGGTTCTTGTGACGTACTATTATAAACTATATTCACAATTCCATTAGTATATCCAAATTGATATTCAGTACCAAGTTGCCCCCAATCACCATTATCAGTGTAATCACTCGCAAATACTTCAACATCATCAGCATTTGAATTTGTAATGGCAGTAACTGTTATAGAACAAGTAGGATATGTTCCTACACCAACCCAACTCCACATACTAGGTGTAATTTCATAAATGTTGGTTGAAATGTTTGCAACTCCATTTGCGCCTTGAGGGCCAGTTGCTCCTTCTTTAGTACATGAAGATAAGGCAATGCTTACCGCCATAATTGCCGTTAAGAAAATTTTTGTTTTTTTCATTGGTTTTTTTGTTTTTTTTCACCAATGCCCCAAACATGATGTTATTTATATAAAAAATCAGCGTGGGACATTTACCTTCCGTAGTCGAGGCATTGCAACACGCCTATTACAAATAAGTAAAGCCCACGCTTTTCCGCATGAGCGATAAACTTATATTGTAAGTGCCGAGGATGTTGCAATTTCCGACTACAATAAGCTAACGCTAATATGTTAGTTCACTTTGTTTTCTATTTCACTTTTGTATATACTTTTATTTATTTCAATGCAAAGGTAGGAAATACTCGTTAACAGAAGTATTTCCAGTACTTTCGTAAATGAAGAAAGCGACTATTTTTGCAAAATGAGTGATTATGAATGGCGGCTATTAAAGCATCTTTACGATTTAAGTAAAGAAATGAATAATAATCCAGATGTTTACGGGTTGGTAAAAGAAATGAAACTAAACGACAATCAAGTTTCATCCTTAATAACAAGTTCACGCCCTTACGTTAATTTTATCGCCTTTGATGGAAAAATGTCTTACACTATTCCAGAAGCTTGCATCTTTAGTTCATATAATGTTTTGCGCGCAGCATTAACTGTTCAAGGTCATGAATTTATTGAAAACACCCTAAGACACATTGAATTATCAGATTTAGCAAAGCAATCATTATTGGCGGCTACAGAAGGATTAAAAATTGCAAAAGAAACAAAGGTTATTGCTATTGAAAGCAAAATATGGACAAGAAGAAATACTATATGGCTTATTGTAAATATATGCACACAAGATACTAAAACTCTGAATACCTGATACAAACAAAGCAAAAAATTTTTACGAAGCTTTTTTGTGGTATTTTGAATATATTTGCGTTATAAGAAAGCAATAAACTTTCTTCCTTCCCCATCAAAAAATTCGAGGCTTTGTATCTAATTGTATATAGTTGCCAAAAAACAGCGTGGGTTATTTAACTATTATATATGCAACAAATATATAAACAAATTGATTCGCGCCTAAATTAGGTTCCGAACATAGTGGCGTTACCTCTATCTAATTGACATGAAACTTGCGATGAATTTAGCTATGATTTTATAACTGGAAACATTACAAATAGACAGTAATGAAGTAACAGTTTTTTACTAAAAAGCAAAAATAAAAAATACCCCAGTTGAAACATCTCTGTTAAAAACAGGGGGTAAGGAAAAAATATGGAAGATAAAAAAACTGTAAAATATTTACTGTAAGAGCTGCTATTTAATAACAAGATGAAACACGGAAGCCCCCTTTTATTATTCGGGTATTTCGTAATTGATTAATCATAGAATAGCATATTAATTCCTTTTTTATTCACATTAAAACGTTTGAATACGAATTAATTTATGTTCATTCATGTTAATAGGTGTTCATTTTATGAAATAAGCCCGTTGTTATTGGAATTTCAATAGTTTTTCGCTATATCTTGCATCAAAGAAATACTTTATGCAAGACCCTCTCACAAAAAACGAATTTAATCCAAGACGCTCAAATCAAAAATTCGAGAACGCTCGGAATAGAAGTACTTTCCATAACCAATTAGCTGCTGTTTTACGAAAAAGGAAAGATTTTGTAGATAAACACCTCCGAATTAACTTTAGAATATTGCACACTCTACTACCGCCATTCAAAGAGCTAAAAGAACAGATATTTCATAAGCAGTATCTTTTGGGAATGGGCTTTAATTTTGGTGTACATACACATATTCAAGAAATCGGAGGGAAGGGACGTTACGCAATTTATAATTATGTTATAATTCCAGAAGACAAGGATATGATAAAAATAATCAGAACATGATTGACTTAACTACAGTCCAAACATTTGAGACAGGAGGTTTTCTTGCCCAACAAAATAGTTTATTAACCAGGAAAAACAAGTCCCTTAAAAACTTATTGCTGGGGTTTTCAATTGTAGCGGGTTTGGTAGTTGGTTATTATTTAATCAAACAAAATCGGAAAAATGACTGAAATAGACGATACGAATACCACGTTTATAGGTAATCTAATTGAAGACCCGAAAGTCAAAATTGGGTTATATGTTGTGGCCGCACTTGCCGGTATCTATTTATTAGGCCACGTATTCAAAATATTTGCCCATACAGCCGAGGGTTATAACAAAATGACAAACGCATTTAAAAATGGTGGAACAATTACATCAGGACAAGGTATCTAATAAGGTAGCTCTTTATTGCCGTGTTAGTACAACTGAACAAAACAATGAAAATCAGAAAATTCGTTTATTACAGTATGTAACTACCAACAATTTAAGATTCGACCTATTTGAAGAGACAGAATCAACAAGAAAAAGTCGGCCAGTTAAACAACACCTCCTTCAAAAGCTACGAAACAAAGAATATAAAGCTGTTGTTATTTTCAAACTTGACAGGTGGGCACGAAGCAGTACAGAATTAATATTGGATACGAAGGAACTAATTGATAAAGGCGTTTCATTTATTTCATTATCGGATAACCTTGATTTTAGTACTGCATCTGGTAAGTTGCATTTTCAAATATTATCAGCATTTGCAGAATTTGAGAGGGAGCTGATTAGAGAACGTACAATTGAAGGGCTTAGGCGCACTAAAAGCGAAGGAACATTACTTGGCAGGCCTAAAGGGTCAAAAGATTCTAAAATACGTCCTAAAAGTGGTTATATAAGGCGAGAATTGAAGAAGAGGAAGAAAGTTGATGAAGCTAAAGGCATTTATAAGTCAATCGAAAATTACGAGCTATAAATCACGAATGTTGTCTGTTTTTTTGTTGGCAATAACCCCTTTTTATAGGGGTTTTGTTTTTGTTTGGTCTTGTAATAGTTCCCTTTCTATGTTGCATGATTTTATGGAGCCTATAGAAATATCTCGCCCACTTATTTCAGCTTCCATTTACTTAAATCGTCATAAAGTTGCCAATCTTTACCATTCCATTTTTCGCAACTAATGCAATCACTTAATGGAATATTGGCAAATGAAGCATACCATTCTTTTGGATTTGCCCCAATTCTAATGCCATATACCTGAATTTACTCCCTATACGTAAAAAAACGGAAAATGTTTCATAGATAGCTCTGAAATACCCTATAATTAAGGTGTTTCGAAAACCAGAAGTAATTTTATTTTTTCTAAGCAAGAATGGTGTGGTATTCAATAGTGGTTAATGTTACTCACCCACGGTATTGATACGGAATCGGAATAGCCCAATTCTGCTCAAGCTATTAATATTTTACTTAATATTGCGATGCTTCCTTTAACGAGGGGGGGTGGATGATGGGACTTGCTCTCTCTCCGCTCCCTTTTTTTTATGTTTGTTTAAAAACATTACTTTTATTCCTTTATTACCAAAATGAGATTTGGATTTAGGAGACCTTCATTCAGGAAAAGAATTGCAGCCCGTACCTCATGGAAACGGATTGTTAGGCAATCTTTGGGCTTAAAAGCCCCACGTGGCTTTGGATTCATTACCAACTCTAAAAAATTCATGTATAACAAGGTTTATACCCGCACTACACGGGGTATTCTCATAGGCAGAGGAAAAGGTTGTTTACTTTCTATGTTAATATTATTAGCATTTACTTTCTCTGTTTGCTATTTTATTACTTTTATCATTTTAAATACCCAATGCACTATTTAAATGTATAATGAAATCCCAAAAATATCTGAAGGTGAGGAATACATTCTTGACTTCTTTAAAGAGGAACGGATAAAGTTTGAAAGAGAAAAGAAGATTGCTGGTTTGAAAGGAGATGGAACAGCTTATCGTATTGCTGATTTTTATCTACCGGATTACAGAATATACCTTGAGTTTTTAGGCCAATGGAATCATGGGGAAGAACATAAGGAGCGATACAGGCAAAAGAAAAATGCCTATTTTACTAATAACATACCCTGTATTTACGTTTATCCTGAAAACTTAGGAATTCTTGATTTTATTTTCAAAAAAAGAATAGTAAGTACTCTTAAAAGGCACAATTTGAATAAGCAATTATTCCGTTGGAGACTATTAACCTCCCTTAAAGAGAATAATGATAGTTTATGGGCGTTTGCACTTTCTTTAGGACTACTAATTTTTACTATCATCCCCCCGGTTAATACGGACCATATTCTTATTTTCATAATAATTTCCATTTTCATTGCAGTAAGAATACTATATAAGTCTTTTAGGATTTTTAATCGCTAATCAATCGTAAATTCAGAGTTATGGCAGGTCCCTTTAATGAATTAATATTGAAATTAAAGGTTAAATCCAAAATGACAAACCATACCAAAATAGGTAAGTTTGAGGGTTACTGTCGGCTCTTCCATTGCTTTTTTTTTGGCAACAAAAGTACAGTGCGTTTAAGCCGCTGTCAAGATGTATTTGGTCGTATGCTTACCAAGAATGTATGTATACATGTAGATTGGAAATAAGCTTAAACGGAACCAGAGGAACATATACATTTAAATGGGATAATATCCAGCATAAATGTAATTCTACTTCTGCCAAATATGAAGGTATAGGCTATATGGTAAACGAAAAACAAATAGCAGTCCATTATTGGCAAACCAATCTTTAATATTTCGTCAAAAATATAATACTATGAAAAAAGTGTTTGGCTTATTTTTTAGCATAATTACATTATCTGTTTCGGGACAGAACCTGCAAACATACAACGGTGACTATGAAGGAGGGGTGGCTACTTATCAGTATTATGAAAATAGCATTTCAGAAAGAGTTTTTCAAGGTAAATTTGAATTAAAATCTATAGGAAATCCTATCTCTATTGCAGTAAGCGGGCAATACATGAATGATAAAAAAGATGGACTTTGGAAATATACATACACTAATAGCAAAGGAAATGCAAGAACCACTGTTGTAACTGGAAAATATCATAGTGGGAAGATGGATGGCTATTGGTCAATGGAAACAACCGAGACTAATAATAGAACCAAGACAAAAACTATAGTTCGAAAATCATCCATAAATGTAAAAAATAATATAATTGTCGGGAGCTTTAAATATCAAAATGCTGATGACAAAGATACAGTTAACGGTTCTTTTGATAAAAATGGTGCTTTTGATGGAACATGGATTACGGTTAACGAAGGAATAAAAAAGACAATTGAAAAATTTCGAAATGGTGTCTCCTATAAATTTTTATTTGAGGATGAAATTGAATGTCTGATTGAGATGGGGCTGGTAAGGAAGAAGGTATAGTTGTAATGGGTATATGGATATCATTGATATCCAAATTTAAAGCTCATTATTAGGCAGATAGTTATATCTTTGCAAATCAGAATAAAAAATATTTCAACCTTTTAAAATTATTTGAAATGAAAAAAACATTACTCCTATTTGGTCTGTTAATTACAACAACAATATTTGCTCAAAATGTACCATCTTATGTTCCAGTCAACGGACTTGTTGGTTGGTGGCCATTTACTGGTAATGCATCTGATAGCAGTGGCAATGCAAATAATGGTGCAGTAACAGGTGCTACATTAACAACAGATAGGTTTGGACATTCAAATAGTGCCTATAGCTTTAATGGTTCAAGCAACTACATTTCTATGGCAAGCGTTGCACACCTTCCAGTGGGCAGTGCGCCAAGAACAATAAGTTGTTGGATGTATGTTACAGCATATCCAGGGGCATGGACATATAATGCTGTTTCATATGGTACTGGTTCCAATAATGAAGCATATATGTTTGGAACAAATACGGATACAACTATAGTAGTGCAGGGTTGGACAAACGGTTATGCAGGTATTTATAAATATCCTTTAAATCAGTGGTTTTTTGCCGCATGTACATATGATGGAACAAACATTTTAATCTATGCCAATGGGACTCTAATTTACAGCACTACAAATACATTCAATACAATTGCAGGTTCTTCATTTACATTTGGAACAAGATTTGATTTAGCAAACGGCTATTTTACAGGTAAACTTGACGACATCGGAATTTGGAACCGTGCCCTTTCGCAATGTGAAATTTCTAAACTCTATTTTGCAACTAAAAATATAATTACCTCCAACCCAATAAATGATACCGTATTTTCTTCTTCTACCGCAACTTTCTCAATTACCACCGATACTGGTTCAGCAACCTATCAGTGGCAACAAAATGCTGGGGCTGGTTTTATAAATTTATCCAATGGCAGTCCTTATAGTGGAGTTATGACAAAGACACTAACCATAAATCCTGTTACACCTTTAATGAACGATTATCAATATCGCTGTATTCGCACAGGAGAGGCATGTCCAGACACATCTGGCGCTGCAAAATTGCTGATTAACACCACAGGAATTAATAGCATTCAGGCGGGGAAAAACAATATTTCTATTTACCCAAATCCAGCAAAGGACAATGTTACGATTACTGCAACTTCGCAAATTGAAACTTTGGAGGTTTATAATATGCTTGGACAAAGAGTCGTTTCACAGGTAAATAATACCAATAAACTAATTCTTAACCTCAATGGTTTAGCGCCTGGTATTTATAGCATCAGGATAAACGGATGCTTTGTTCAAAAGCTGATAAAGGAATAGTATTTTCCAATAATTATTGGGAAGGCTGTCATAATTGGCAGCCTTTTTTATTTGAGATGCAGCATAAAGTCATTTTTTAACCTTATACCTGGATACGAAGGAACTAATTGATAAAGGCGTTTCATTTATTTCATTATCGGATAACCTTGATTTTAGTACTGCATCTGGTAAGTTGCATTTCCAAATATTATCGGCATTTGCTGAATTCGAGAGGGAGCTTATTAGAGAACGCACAATTGAAGGGCTTAGGCGCACCAAAAGCGAGGGAACATTACTTGGCAGGCCTAAAGGGTCAAAAGATTCTAAAATACGTCCTAAAAGTGGTTATATAAGGCGAGAATTGAAGAAGAGGAAAAAAGTTGATGAAGCTAAAGGCATTTATAAGTCAATCGAAAATTACGAGCTATAAATCACGAATGTTGTCTGTTTTTTTGTTGGCAATAACCCCTTTTTATAGGGGTTTTGTTTTTGTTTGGTCTTCCAAGAGTTCCCTTTCCAAGTCCCTTAATCTGGAAGCTAATTCATATTTCCCTTCTTTCACAGCCTTATTCTTTGCAGTATTCAGTATATTTATTCTATCCTCAACATTAAGTAAAGGGCGTTCTATAAATTCCAAATCTTCAGGATTTTTCATAAATACTTTGCTTTTGAAATAGTCAAGTATTCCTTTCTTATCAAAGGGTTCAGGTATTTCAGTTGAACTCCAAACAATTTTATGAGTTGTCTTCTCAATGATAGCATATTTTTCAAATCCTTCCCAGTTTAGGGATTTTATTTCATCTTCTGTCATGTGGCTTTTTCTTTAATTATAAATAAACCTGAACGGGCTTCGGGCGGCAGGAGATAACTGGCTCAAGCGTCGTATCCCAATTCAGGTTTTATTTTTTTATTGCATTTCTGTAAAAAGTTCCTTTTACATGACTTTTAAATGCCTCTAATGAATCGTAGCACTCAATCTTGCAAAGTTGTCCATGTTTCACTCTCGGAAGCATATATACATCTCCTTTAGGCACATTACCTCTAAAACTTTCTTTTAATTGGTCATCCATTGGATAAATAATCCTTCTGTCATGGGGCGGTAACAACTTTATACATAGAATTTTCTCCCCATCAATATCAAAATAGAAATAATCAATCTTAATGGAAGTAACTCCTTCGTTTTTCATGGCAAGGAATGTCTTGTAAAGATGCCCGATATAACGTACATCTGTTCTAATACCATGTCCTCTACCGTTTAACGCCGTCACAGCTTCTAAAAGGTCAGGATGGGCTACAATTCTAATGCCAGTACTTGCAATTCGGTATACAAACTTAAACTCTGGATGAAGGATAGGTGCAATAAGGTCTAAGTTAAGTTCGCTTAATCCTTTTGCATATTGCCTAACAACGACTTCTGATAATTCACTTTTTGCAGTCATTTATTTTTCAATTATTATTTCTCTTAAATCTGAATTATAATTAATGTGATAGCCATGATGCTCCGACCAGACGATGTGGACATTTTCCCCCACTCTTGTTTTAACCACCTCAAAATCTTTACCGAGTATTTGACATTCCCAGGTAGTGTCCTTGACTACCTCATATTTGCAATTCGTCAATTTTAAAACGCTCCCGTCAAAGTGCTTTATAGTGACAGTTTTGTTAAGAACCAACCCTGCTTTTTCATTAACATCTGCTGCATACTGATAAATTTCTTTAGGTGATTTAAATTTTTTCATACTTCATCTGTAATAGGAATATCTATCCACTAATATCATTCGTCAACCGATTACTCCCTATCAAATCTCTGCAATAATTAATTTCATAATCCGTAAACAAGGATTTATACTGGTCTTTTAGCACTAATGATTCTATCATGCAGTCTGGCGGGGTCTTTTCGGGATAATAAATAAATCCCTTTGTCGTTCTTTGAACATTGATTAACCTTTTAACAGTTTGGAGTGCGCCATTATTACCTAACATATTTTGGAATAATATAGATACCAAATCCAAAGTTTTATATTCTTGAACTAAGTCTTCTACTTCTTTTTCAAAAGCAGCTACAAGTTTCGGGTCAGGTGGTGGCAGCATTTGTTCTATATATGTGCCATTATACTTGTCGAATATCGGTTTGAATTTTCCATAATAGAGTTTTTCTAAAGCAGGGTACATTTTAAAGATTTTGCTTTTCTCCACTT